>Ga0207754_100213_pt1 | contig 29855 bp, 36 predicted proteins | sample A23E1SouthBayCA_FD_187728 | JGI IMG/M metagenome (GOLD analysis project Ga0207754, IMG submission 187728) | Aerobic enrichment media microbial communities from Eden Landing Ponds, California, USA - A23 E1 (SPAdes) | ecosystem: Environmental > Aquatic > Marine > Unclassified | place: Emeryville...
GGCGCTCGCGAAGGCGCGAGCGAGAGCGCGCAGTCGGTGCTATCGGACGTCGACATCGTCGGAAAACCGCGATGCTTGGGACATCGCGGTGGCGGCGCGCGAGCGCCTTCAGTGGTACGGTGAGTACCAATGTCTAGTAACAACTCGAGTCGCAAGGTCGTTACGGTGGATGAACAGGCATTCGAACGAACCGAAGACGCCGGCGTCGACGAGGAGGGCTTCGAGGTCGTCGACGACACCCCGGAGTTCCGGGCAACGGTCCAGCAGGAAAAGCAGGCGAAGGTGGATTCCAACCACCCAGACGGCATCGTCCAAGACTTCTCGCACCTGCCCCTCAAGCAGGAAGAGAAGATTCGCGCCCGGGAGGCCGAACTGGAGCACATCAGCGCCCAGGCGGAACTCGGCACCCAAGACGGGCGGGCGAAGCGAACTCGTGAGGTCGTCACCGAACGGCGGCAGCGCAAGCGGGAGGAGCGCACTCCGGAGCGGACGGATCCGCGGGAGCGCCTCTCCCGGATGGAGCTGGCGAAGGTGAACCAAGAAGCAGACCGAATGGCACAGCGGCTTCGCACCGGTCACAGTCGGGCGGCCGTCTCGCGGGCGCTCGCAAAGCGGGTCGCCAAGGGGCAGGACATCACCAAAGCGGTGTTCGACACGATGGACGCGCTCAAGGCTGCCCCCGGGGCGATCTGCCCGATCGAGGACGTCCCGGACGTCCAGACGAATGAGGTGAGCATCGAAGGAGAAGTCGTCCAGCTCTGGGATGCTTCCAGTCCCAAGATCGCTCAAGTGGGCCTGGTCGCGGACGATACCGGGAAAATCAAGTTCACCTCGTGGCGCAAGTCGGAGCCGGCCTACGTCCAAGAAGGTGACACCGTCCGGATGCGGGCGGTCAAGAAAAACTGGTACGAAGGACGGTGCTCACTCGCGGTGACCTACGACAGTATGATCGTCTTCCCAGAGCGCGACCGTCGCTGGTGGGAAGAGTAGGGGCTGAGTGCCCTCTTTTTTCGTGTGTGCCGGACCGACCCAAGCCCCGCCACCCCGCCCACCGCTCCGTGCTCACTCCCTTCGGTCGCTGCGCGCGCAGCCACAACCTCGGTTACTGATCCAATATGTATTAGGAAACCGGGGAATGGTCCGCGAATCAACGTGTCGTATTCGCCAAAATTGGTGCGAGCGCGTTCCCGACACTATCTATGGGTTAGATGACTATGCATCCACGCTGAGAATCTTCTTTGCGGTTGCCTCACCGATTCCATCTATTTCCTCAACTAGCTCTTCCTTGTCAGCATCAAGTAACTCCGAGACGCTATCAAAAGCCGATTCTTCGATGTTTTCTGCGGTTTTCGATCCAACACCTGGCAGGTCGTCAAAGCTGTAAGATTCCCCTCTCTCGTTCACCAGGTCTTCCATATCTTTGTACTGACCGTAGAGGTCAACAACAGCGTCACGGAACTCTCTACGAGTCTGTTTACGGAATGGGAGTCCGAACGACTTCTTTTTGCGTTCCCCATCTTCTAGCTGGTACTCTCTGGTAATGGTGAGGTCGAAGGCATTCCTAGCTTGTCTCTTGAATTTCAGTTCGATAACCGCCCCCTTGGGCTCCTCCGTGTTCTCACAGTAGATCCGAGCAACATCGAAATAGAAGTCGTTCTCGATACATTTCTCCACAATAGGGTTATCTCGAAGACTCCGTCCTGTTAGAGCCAGCTCCGAGATGTTGCTCAGTTGCCTGTCTATCTGCTCCTCAAGTTCGTCACCTTCCGCCGTCGTTTCTTCGAAATTGTCCTCTTGATCCCCTGCCTGTCGAACCCCTAAGTGCTGGACGTTTCTTGTGTCCCAGTTGTTCGGGTTGTAGGTGAGAAATTCGTCGAAGAAGTCAACCCGATCTTCTAATGGAGTGATTGCCTCTATGCGAATATCGGTTCGGGTGACCCCCTCGTCTCCGTCAATCCGTCTCCGTCTGTCCCATTGGTTGAACAGGTTCTTCGCAGCGTCAAATTCATCTGCATGATGGAATGTTTGGGTGACTTTGTAGACATCGTCATCTTCCTCGGTCTCGTTGATTCTGAACGAAGTGTTCCGACTCTCGCTGTCCATCAGGGTGCGGTTTCCTACTTCGCGGTGTACATATCCAACCTCGACCTTGATACTATGCTCATCTCTTTGAGTATCGGTGATTCTGAGGTCAGTATCTTCATCGAAGACCTCATCACTGTCCTTCAGACTGGATAAGTCCCCCTCGAGTTCATCAAGGCTAGCTTCAGACTCAACAACAAATGCAGTCGATTTCTGCCCTCTTGTTTGTGCTGACAGATCTTTCTTTAGCCTGAGAAGGCTTTCCCTGTTGTAGAATAGATGCTTCCCCATATCTGCGACCTCTGCTGCTTCGTTCGTGTGTACGAACGTTTTCTGACTATCCCGCAGGAATTCTTGCGACTCTTTTCTGTCCAGTTGGTGTTTAAGGATTACGTCCAGATCCTTCACGGAGGGGTACGCGTCGATGATGTTCCTTCTCATTGGCGATCCTCCATTAGCCTGTTAGTGTAGCTGTCATACGACACGGACGGTAGCTCTTTGAACGAAAATTCAGGGCTCTCGTCTTCGTCTGGGGCCACGTTTTCCCTGAAGAGACTCTTAGCTGAGGAAATATCTTGTATTCCTCTGTCCAGAGCTTCATTGTCGTAGTAGATTTGGACCTCATCTGTGTCAAGCAAATTGTAGTTCACAAGCGATTGGAACACTACGTCAAGTGTTTCGACAGTGAAATCCCCTGAGTGAAACACGATGTTCGTTTCGTCAACACCAACTGGTTCCCCATCTACCGTGGTTGGACTTTCAATCTGAGCGAAGATGATGTCGGACGCCATATACTCAAGAGATAGTGATTTGAGCTTGTGCGGGTACGGTTTGTCAACCATTGAGGGGTAGTAGAAGTATGCGTTATCGCCATTTTCGTCTTCATCGTCCAAATCTTGGAACTCTTTCGAGATTCTGGCGAGCTTGTTGAGCTCGGAGTTACCTAGTACAACCGTTCTATACGTCCCTCGGTCTCTACGCTTCGCGGGGGCTTCTGAAACGTAGGTCTGAAAATCTGATTCATAGAATTCGTCCGAAGCCCACATACTGACGAGACCGTAGTGGTAGTTCCTGTTCTCGTGGGAATTAAGACGGGTCTCGAACTTGTCTGCCTCAGGAACGCACTCCATCACTTCCAACGACTGGCTAACTGCGTCCCCCACTTCTGTGGAATTGATATTGCCCCATTCCATAATTTTCGACTCGACAAAGACCCCTCTCTCAGGTTTGCCGTAGGGATCCTCGTAGCTAAAGTACCCATCTACACCGTGGTCGTTTGAGCGGTCCGTATGAACACCCGAGGTACAGGGAACATCCACATTCATATTGTGTTCAGACCAGCCGAGTTCCCGAAGAAGAGCCGCAATCCGCTCGTTTGCAACTCCACCCCGTTCCTGCTCGTCTTCAGGCATACATTTCCCCCCCTACAGCAGACTTCTTGATGGTGTCAAGTACCTCTATGATGTTGTCTACCTCGTTGTATACTATGACAGAACCGCTATCGTAGATTCCTATAGTCACTGTTCCACCTCTAGTCTCAACTCTAACGCCAACATAGGAGATATTCCCAGTATACTCCTCAATTAGGTCTCGACCAACTTCTTGGTCGTTGACATCTGCCGAGAGGTCTCCTACAACCGCTTCTGAAACGGAGTAGTTCGAAATCTTAACTGATGTTAGCTCTGTCTTGTATTCAGTTCGAACGTCTTCCAAAACGTCTCGTGGATTGAGTGTAGCGTTCTCGATGGAGGTCTCCCAGTTCGTCAGCTGACCAATCTTATTGGTTACGTTGGAGATGCTATCTTGGTCTGCGAAGATCTCCAGTAGCCCGTACTTGAAATCTATTCGAAAAGGTATCTTCTCAACTGTCTGGATTTCTTGCTCCTCTACCGACTGAATTTCCTCATTGAATACTTGACGGACCTCAGGTCTGGTTAGCAGCAGATATGCTGAGACGAGGGAGTTTTCGACTTTCTCGACAGTGAAGCCGTACGCGTCTCCTCTGTGATACTCTTCGTCCCGCAGTTGGTCAACCAGTTCCGATTCTTCCAGTTCGTTTAGGTGTATGCGGGAGAGGTTATCCGCGAATGGAGGAGACCCAATCATAGCTCGTTATTTGTGCAACCCCACCAATAGGTGCTTGGTACAAGAATTCTTTGAGAATATCTCACAAGTACGGCCGGGAGAGTCCCATCTACTCATAAATAACTCGCAGATTTGTTCTATGACGAGAAATCGACCAATGTCAGAGGGGGAAAAGCTGGAAACTGTGTACCACATCTGCTGCAAAGCTTCTCTCGAACGATCTTTGCGAAATATCCAAGGGTTACGCTCAGCTTCATCGCACCTCTTCGACCGGTTGACGATATTTCATATTTAGATCCACATACACAGACATCAACGTCTTATCTTCGGTGCGTCAGTTGCTGTGAATCTAATAGTTCGGCTCCGACTTTCGACCCCCGACGTGTAGAGCCAGGGGTTTGTTGTCCCCTCAATGGGTGAGGGGTTCGCCGTACTGGCGAGTTCCTGAATACGGTGAGAACAATGGCAACGAGAGACATCTACGAGACTGGATTCGACGAAGACGTCCAAATGGAGTCGAGCGCAAACCAGTGTCCCGAGTGCGACGGACGGGTCACTACGAATGTGAAGGAAACGGTCTGCGAGGACTGTGGACTCGTTATCGATGAACAACGTATCGATCACGGGCCCGAGTGGCGGGCGTACGATAAGGACGAGCGCGAGCGAACAGGCGCACCGCTGACTGCGGCCCGCCACGATCGAGGTCTCTCGACGGAGATCGGCCACAGATCCGATGCACACGGGAACGAGCTCTCAGGGCAGAAGCGCCGGCGGCTCGCCCGGATGCGACGTGAGCAGACTCGTGGTCGCTGGCGATCCAAAGCGGAACGGAATCTCGCACACGGGTTGGGTGAGGTGCGTCGGCTGGCAAGTGCGCTCGAGCTCTCCCAGTCGATTCGTGACCAAGCCTGCCAGCTCTTCCGGAGCGCTCAGGATGAGGATCTGCTTCGTGGCAGATCCATCGAAGCCATCGGCGCAGCGAGCATCTACGGTGCCTGTCGATGTAACCAACACCCGCTCCTCCTCGAGGATGTCGTCGACGCCGCCCGAGTCGAGTCCACTCGTGTCACCAACGCCTACCGAACACTGAATCGCGAGTTGGAGCTGCCGACACCACCAATGCGCCCGACGTCGTTCATTCCGCGGCTGGTCTCGGAGCTGGGCCTGGACCACGATATTCGCCGGCACGCGAACGAACTCGCAGAACGCGCCGAGGGGACAACCCTCACGAACGGTTGTCAGCCATCGGGCGTCGCGGCCGCTTGCGTCTATCTGGCCGCTCAGGAGCAGGGTGCGTTGATCACCCAATCCACCGTTGCATCGACAGCGGAGGTGTCAGTCGTGACGCTCCGCAGCCGGCGGGACGAACTCCAAGCGATCTGAGACACCTCCGGTAGAGGAGTACCCGCATACAGACGAAGAGTTTCTCAAGCGGTATGGACCTCGAAGAGACTGCGATCATCTATCTGCAGAGCTCGATATCGAGCGTAGCGAGCACGTTCGCGAGGTCGGTCGAGCGGTCGCTGAGCTCCGGGACTAACTCCGCCTCAGGCGAGTAGATGTATCCCGTCGTCGCCGAATCAGTCCCCGCGTTTGCTCACCCTTGAGTTTAAATACCAAACCCGGGGAAACGCGGAGCGAATCGATGACTAACCGCAACTCAGATCGAGACGCGTTCCAACCGGTCGGGGAAGGTCTTCTCGTGCCGGATCCGGAGCTGGATAAACCAGCAGACGGCCAGCCAACCCGTCAGCGCGAAGCCTCGTACTCAGGTGGATATCCGGACGGACCGATCGACACAGACCAGACCTGTGACTCCTGTGGCGCATCGATCCCGGCTTCACAGCGAAAATGCCGATTCTGTCACGAACACGAACTCGATGCCACAACAGAATCGGGTGCTGGGAGTTCCGAGCAGACGCTCCGTGGCGTGATCCATTTCCTCGTTGAGTCTGTGACGTTCTATGGGGCTGTCGCGAAAGGGGCAGCCGCAGCGACACTCCTCACATCCACCCACGACGGGCCCGTCGACGACTGTACGCTCATCTACGATCTCGACGATGAGCCTGCACCTCAGTTAACCAAGCGCTGGCCTACGCTCCCTGCTGCTGTCGAGGCGACATCAGCGGCCGGCGACGCGTTGCTAACAGCGGCCCGCGAGCGGACAGCGTGGGAAGAGGACGGGAGGAGCGAGCTCCCTCAGAAGGTGATCCCACGCGTCTATGACGAGCGTGGCCAGGGAATCGGTGATGAGTCGGCCCTCGATCACACTCCCGACGGCGGCGACAAGCTGTGGATCGTCCCAGCAATCGCGGTGGAAACAGTACCTCGCGAAACGGAATCCACCAGTGGCGGAGCCGAGATTCCGACCGTTACAACCCTCGAGTGCCAGCACTGCACGAGAGAAACAGAGCATCGGTTCAGTACACGGGAGTCGATCTCCGACGAGACCTGGACAGGCCAACCAATCTGGGAGTGCCAGGTGTGTGGCACAGCTCGCTATGGGCCTGCTCCTGAATAGGGTAGGAACGAGGTCAGTATTAACCAACAATACTCGGTGAAGATAGATTTTGTTGGTTAACACGGTGAGTACCCGCAAGACCGACGACAGTTACGGGGGAGTGTCTATCCCCGCCGGCGAGCGGTGAGGCGCTTCCGATGAATGAGGAAGTCGAACAGGGCTACCGGATGCATCGTGTACTCAGCAATCTCAGCCGGCTCGACGTCGACCGATTAGACGACGCAGATCAAGAGCGAGTCGAGACTGCGAGAGGTCTCCTGGAAGACGTGAGCCTTCTCACACAACCAGAGGACGAAATCGGGACAGACGCCCCAACAGACCCCTAATCGGCGTGCCCTCCACGACAAAGTCACCTCCGGAGTCGGGTTTTCGCCCCCAAGAGGGGTGCGGGGCTTCCCCGCAAGTCCAGACATGGCGACACTACAAGCTGTGACGACGTCGACCGGCGCGATCGTATCGGATCCGCAGGCAGTCCGCGAACTCTGTGAGAGCTACTGCTTCGGGACGCTCGATTGGGAGGTTACCGAAGAGGGAGAACTCACCATCTGGGGGTACGACGACTTCGAGGTGTACGAGTCGCGGGAGAACGGGCTCCCGGACTACGAGGGGGGCATCGTGACCCACGAGTTCTTGCGAGAACTCGCCGACCACCTCGAAGCCGACGAAGCGTTCGATATCCAGACGGCGGGGTTCACTAAGTGTCGCTTCCCAGTGCTGGCCAAGCGGTACGTCGTTCGCGATGGCGAAGTCCTCCACGCGGACCTCAGTTCCCCCGAACCGATCGACGAGTAGCGTTGTTCATCCCCCGGTAGGGGTGCGGGGCGATCCAGTCGTGGGTCGCCCTGCGAGGTGATTGTACAAATGGGTCACCGCGCACTTGTTGCGTACGAACGGACAGACGGACAGTACACGCTCCACTACTCTCATTGGGGTGCTGCGAACCTGAAGCTCAAGCACCGAATCTCGGCTGAGTCGCCGTTCGGTGGCGAAGACACCGACTCAAAGTGGGCGAAACAGCTGCTGGCGGAACTGGCCGATGGCCTCGAGGCAGATGGCGTCGACGGCTACCTCGCCGACGAAGACCGACCGTCGACGGTCGTCGAGCCGAAGCCCCGCGCCACCGGACTCACCCTCGACGAAATCGTCGCTGACCACCTCGACTATCTCCACCACGAGGCGTTTTTCGTGGTGTCGACGACGTTCGAGGTAACCGCCTATCGGACGCTGTGGTTCGGGCTGCAGTACGATTCGGAGACAGTCGAACAGGGGGAGACGGTCGGGAACGGCGCGCTCGCGACAGTGCACTGGTACGACGGCGAGCCGGTCGGCGACGGCCACCTGCAGGGGCAGTTCGCGGCCCTCAAAGACGTCGTCGGCGATATGATCGACAAAGGTGTCTTCACGCCGTCGACGGCGAGACAGTACCTGAAACGGAAGTTGGCCGATCGAGTCGGAGACCAACAGGAGCTGCTCATTCCGACCGGGGAATCACCCTTCGAGAAGGCGAGCCTGAACCACTCCTAGTTCGATTTGCTTCGTGGCAGGTGCTGTTTTTCAGGGGCCGGAATGGGTGAGCCCCGCCATAGGCTCGTGATTCGATGACCTCAGAGGATGACCCGTTTCACGACTGCGAGTTGGGTCCCGAGGCAGTCCTCGGGACACGCACCTTCGAAGACGTCCTGTTCACCGACGAGACGGAAACCCCGGTAAACGTGCTAACCGGCGAGACGCCCGCACATTCGCAGGCCACTGTCGAGGAAGCGAAGGCGTTCGCTGCGAGTATTGATACGGAGACGCCGCAGATCGCGCTTTCGGCCACTGTGGAGACGCAGATCGAAACCCAGAGCAAACCCTACACCTCAGCTGCGTTCTTCCACTTCAAGGCGACCGGATCGCTCGAACTACACCGTGCCTACAACGCCGCATACGACTCGGACGCGTACACCGTCGACTTCGAAGCCGACTACGAATCGGGCGATCTGACGATCACCGTCGAGCGGACAGCCGATCCCTGAATGTGATCTCACGAAGCTGGTTTTTGAGCGCCGGCGATGGGTGCCGGCGCACCGAGCAGACAGCACCGAGCTGAGCCCGGTGAGTCGGCGCTCCGAGGTGAACCAGATGCATATGGTCATTTACGCGCTGGTTGAAGCACCGACACAGCACGACGCCCTGGTCGAAGGGAAAGCAGTCTTCGAGCGGCTCGTCGGAGCGAATCCCCACGGTTGCGCCGTGTTTGACTACTATGTCACGTTCGACGAAGACGAGACGACGGTGGCCGGGGAGGCCCGCTGGGGTGACCTGCCGACCGCAGCGGACATAAACTCAGAGGAGGGCGGTGAACTCCTCGACCGGGCTTGGAACGCCACGAAAGAGGAGTTCCAACGGAACCTCGACCGCGTGAAGGAAGCACTCGACGAGCTCAGCGACGAGGCGATCATGCGCGACGAGGACCTCGCCCGGCACGCCTTCCACCAAGTCGGCGCCTACGAAGGGCCGTCCATCCTGATGTACGACCAGCACGCACAGGGAATTCGGCATCGTGGCCAGCTCGACCGCGTCCTCGAGGAAGACGAGGACAGTCAGACGCTCTGGATCGTCCCCGCAGACGTCCACTTCTAATCGACGATGCCCCGAATCACCAACTGGTCACCAGAAAGCCGCACGCCGACGCTCGCGTATCGAAACACCGAGACCGGTGCCCGAGCCGTCCTCCATCGGGCTCCGGACTCCTACCGGTACAAATGGCGTGGGACAATCCTCGTCGAAGGCTACCCGGTCTGGTCGCGGGGGTACGAGACGAAAGACGGGACGGCGTTCCGTGACGAGCTCCGGGAGCGGCCCGCTCCGGTCCTCAGCTGTCCGGAGTGTCCGAACGACGACGTCCTCGTCGGCGAGAAGGTAGCTGATGGAGCGAAGGTACAGCGCTGGTACGATTGCCCGGACTGCGGGTACGAAGCACCCTCGCAGATTGTGTACGGCAATGAACGGTGAATCACTGTCAAGTCTCGAAACAATCGAGCGGTATAGTCCGGCGGTGTTCGAGTTCCTCTGGTGTCCCGTCTGTGGACACGAGGTGTTCAGTCACATCCCGTTCGAGGGAGTGTTCTGCCGAAACTGCAATACGCGAGTCCAATTCCAGGAGTCGCGAGAGACTCGTGGGCACGAGGAAGCGATCCTCGCCTGCTTCGATACCGATCCGACCTGGAATCTCCACATTGACGAGAAACTGCGTCGCGACCTGCCCGATGGGTCGGCGCGAGTGAAGATTCTCGGCGCACCGGGCGCTTACGAGGTCGACTGGTGGAGTCCAGAGCCGGGTGATAACTGGGAACCTGTGGAGCGCGGAGAGTTCGACGATATCAAGGAGCCAGATGAGGTATCGCATCTGGCGTAGAGTTATCTAACTGGTCCAGCTCGGTTAGTCCTCAGGATTGGAATTAAGACGGCCTATCTTGTGAGTATTATCAAGATGAGGAGACTGATTATGGACACCAACTACTGGATTGCTCTGAAGAAGAATCCAGACCTCTTCAAGGAGTTCTATGAAGTTTGTTCTTCTGATAGTGTGGAAGTCTACGTCAGTTACGGAAATTTCATCGATCTGGTCAAAGCTGAGGAACAGGACATCATGTCGAAAATCATCGCGGCAATTGCGGACTACTGTCTTCCCCCAACACCGACCAACGGGAATGAATATCGTATCTCGGATAACCCGCTCTCTCTCATCCCTGACGATGATTTTCGAAGATTTGCGGTGAAACAGACACAGGGTATCGGGGTGGTTGAGACGCTACAATATATATTCCGTTCTTCGAATTGGGAACCGGTAGACGCGTTTGAAGACGGGATTGAGGAATATAGGGACCTAATTCAAGAATACGGATATGAGAACCTCAAAGGACTAGCTTTCAAAGATCACTTAGAGAGTCAGGAGGATAGTGAGAAATTGGTCCTTCATCAACACAAATTAGACATAGTGGAGTACGTGAAGGGAGAAATCTACCTCCAGCGATTTCAGGTAATGGATTCAAACGAGAAGCCCGATGCGAATGATATCGCGGACTTAGAGATATGTACTCAGGCACTCCTCTCAGATTGTAATATGTTACTCTTGGAATCCAAATGGGTCAATCTAGAACTGATAGATAGGGTAGTAGAAAACATTGAAGATGGAATAAAGCCCGAGATATATGACGATTTTGAGAGCGTTATTTCTGAGTTGAAAGCCGAAAGCAAATGAGCATAGTAACCGTCTGCGGGATGCGATTGTGTAAAGTTGTTTTGCGCCGGTGAAGGGTGCCGGCGCACACGCGCCGGCGGTGATCGATGTCGACACGAAGCCAGCTCCGATTTGTCCAAAGGAGTGAGACCGCAGAAGAACAATCTGGTCCCGACCGCATCGCACAGATCTACCGTCATTCCGACGGCTATCCCGACAGCGTTCTCCGGGATCTCGTCCAGCTGAAACAGCTGCTCGATGAGACGCGAACAGGGCGTGGGCCGGCGTACGCCGCAGCGCAGTTCCTGTTTCTCGACACGCTCTCGACGATGACCCTCTATGTCGACGAAGGGCGGGACCGAAGCATCCACGCCGACGAACCCTCAGATCTCCTCGAGCCGGCCAACATGGAGCATCTGGATCAGCCGCTGTTCCTGCTGGGCCACGGCGTCGAGAACCCAGCTGACGGCATTCACGGTGACGAGGAGTACCTCTACGTCGTCGAGCTCTCGAAGCGGAGCCCGTTCGACGAGCCGGCCGAGTGGACGGTCAAGGTGAGCGGTCATTCCGCATTCCCGCGCTGGGATGGTCCGACCGACGAGGCCTTCGAGCGGGCAAGCTGGCAGTTCAACGGCCAGCTGGAGCACGCACTCGAAGAGCTGGTGGCTGAGCCAGCCTGAACACCGAGCGCGCTCAGATGATGCCGCCGATGACGAGCAGGCCGATGAGAAGCAGTAGCGTGGTGATCGCGCTACCCCCGGCTAGCCACTTATTCTCCATCGCCTTCTCGTGAATCGGCATCTCGGCGTACTCCTCGCGGAACGCCTCGAGATTCTCCTGGTCGTAGAAGTACTTCGTCTTCAGCGCAAACCGTTCGGTCACCGCACAGCCGGTACAGACCGGTTCCCCTTCGAGTCGTTCGGTCTTGATGTGGCTGTCGCAGGCGATCGCCCCGCAGTTCGGACAGTACGTGTAGGTCGCGTCGACGCCGCTCGTCTCGCAGTGGACACACCGATGAATCCCGTCCTCCAGCGTGACCCGTGAGGGGCCAGCAGCAGAGTATTCGTACGGATACGAATACTCCTGTAGTTCTGTCGTCTGCCGAACCTCAGGGAGATACACCGGCTCGATCGATTGTACTGAGATGTCCGAGAGATTCGGCTCACACGTCTTGTTGTAGGTGACGTTGTTGTCGCCGGTGTAGGTCACCGTCGTCGTGTGGTAGTCCTGAAGGCGGTCAACAGCCCACTCCTTGTACTCCGTTTGGGTCTGGCCGAAGCGGCGCTCCTCGACGTCGTCGAATACCTCCCCGAACCGGTCGGCATCAAGATCGACTGTCGCGTGGAAGTTCTCGGTAACCAGCGTCGCGACATCGTCGTCGGCCACCGTCGGATGGCCGCGCTCAGCGTGGACGACGAACCGCGTGCGGTCGTTGATCTGATGGATGACGCCGACTGACGTTTCGAAGACTGCGTTGGTGTCGGCGGTGATCGCGACGGTCGGCCGGAACGTTACCTGCGAGTGCGGTACCGGCAGATCCGCAGCCTCGATGTTCTCGATTTCGCGGAACGCTTCCTGAACGGGGGCGTCGACATCGGCCGCCGGGTCGTACGGACGAAGCGTCTCGTCGCAGAGGATCTCGATGCGCCCGTTGTAGAGGTCGAGTCCGATCTCGTCAGCGATCTCTCGGAGGTCCTCGCCGTCGAGCAGCTCGATTGGATGCGGATCGTCGTTCTGCTGGAGGCGCTGGGCGTACTCCTGGGCAGGATTCGTGAACCGGCCGGTCGTGACGACCATGCCGCGTTTCGGGCCGTCGAAGTCGAACGTCGCGATCGCCGAGTGGAGCTTCTGGACAACCGGCCGGCCGACGGTTCCCGTGTGCTTACACTCGACGACGATTGCCCGCCGTGTTCCGTCGACGACTTCCTCCATCAGGACGTCCCGGCCCTCGTCGGCCGTGCGCTCGGCCTGCCGGACGTTCTCGTAGCCGAGATTACGGAACACGTCCTCCATCAGGTCCTCGAACTCGAACCCCGAGAGGTCGTCCAGTACAGCCATCCGAATATAATTGGACTGTATCTTGCTAGAACCAAATACGTTGCCGACTTCGGCGGCGAAAGCGGGTGCGGCGGCCGCAGATGTTGTTTTACGTCCCGCGAGGGGTGCGGGACGTCACGACCGTCCCGAGTCACCGATGAGTTCTGCAAGCGACAGCGAAATTGCCCCCGACCACTGGTGGTTGCATCGCCAAACAGACGACGAGCACTTCGTGTTCGCCTACGAGTTCTCGAACTCCGTTCTCTGCCACGTCCAGCAGACCTCGGAGTGGCTGGTCCGGGTCGACCGGGCCGATGGGACGATCCTCTTCAGCCAGCACAACCTCAAGTCGCGAGCGGCGGCGGTCGACCTCGCCCAGAGCATTATGGAACTCTGTACGATGCTCCATCGGGAGGTCGTCACGGAGCGAAGTCAAGCGCGAAAGCCGATGTACGTCGGTCCCCGAGCAACCGGGGCCGCGAACGCAAGCGATCGGATGACGGGACAGAGTCCAGATAGCGACCGTCGACCGTCGGATTCCCGACCCCGGCAGCCACCGACCCGACCACGAGGCCTCGATCACCGGCAGGGTGAGTTCCGATGACCGGCGGCCGAGTCTACCGCGGCGAGCGCTGTATGGGTGGACAGCTGGTGTACACGCCCGATGGCGACCTCCTGGACAAGCACCTCCACGTCCTGCGCCGTGCTCCTGGTGGATTCGACTGGGGTCCAGAGGCCGACGAGGCCCGTGTCGATCAGCTCGCCATCGCACTACTGGCCGATTCGTCGACGAAGAACATCGCGCTCGACCACTACAAGGAGTTCGCAGAATACCTGCGTGAAGAGCTCGAGGGTGACGAGTGGCGACTCCCGTCCAGCGACATTTCGTCCGATACCTGGTCGCAAGACATCGACGTCGCTGATGAGACGCCGTCACCGGAAGACGTCGATATCACGGCGGTCGATCTCGACGAGATGACCTTCGCGGTCGAGCGAGCGCTCTGCGAGAAGCACGACATCAATATTCACCAGAGCGTCGACGACCGCCGCGAGGAACTGGAGGACGCTCGCCAGGAAGTTCGATCAGAGACCACCGACTCGGAGGACTCGGCCTCCGACACCGGAGGCTTCGAGTTCCCCGCAGCCAGCCAGTAGGGGCGGTGACGGCGCTCCCGGAGCTGTTTGTAGAACCCCCGAGAGGGGTGCGGGGGTCACCACTCCCGCGACGAACCGATGAACGGGAACGCACGACGCCCCACGTCGAACGCAGTCCAGGCCGAAGCGCTTGCAAACCGTCACGATGACCCCGTCGAATACGTCGGCTTTCGCGTCGATGGCCAAGCGGTCGTTCTAAATCTCTCCGAACACCAGCAGCTCACCCCAGATCGGAGTCTCGATGTGATCAGCCACAGCCCGACCGGCTTCGAGTGGGGATACGCTGGAAGCGGGCCCGCACAGCTTGCCTGCGGGCTTCTCCTCGACTACTACGACGACACTCAGATCGCCCGAGAGCACTATATCGCGTTCCGCAACCGCGTGATCAGCCAGCTCGAATGCAACGGCCCCGCAGCGTGCTGGCACCTCACCGGCGAGGAGATCGACGCCGCGATGGCGACGATCACTGACGATGTCGTCGCACTCCCCGACGGTGGGGGACTGTTACCGACGCTCCCCGAGAACTGGCGAACGGTCACTCGCCCCGACCGGCGGGTCTTCCAGCGCGCTGACCGCGACCACTACATCGTACTCGGAGACGGAACCGACGGTTGGCTGGCCGTCCTCTGTAGTCAGGGAGATCGCACCTATCCGGCGCCCTTAGCGAGCCGGACAGTATCGGACGATGGCGATGTCGAGCGGGCCATCCGTGACCTCGCCGACGAGAGCAACGGCCTCATCGAGCCACCGGAGGGAGAGTGCTGATGGAGACGCTTCGGCTCTCGCGAGCCACCCATCAGCTCATCGAACGTGGGGTCGAGGCGCTCGAGAAGATCGGTCGCGAGCTGGAACGGTACAACGATCGGCAAGAGCGCTCTGACAGCGCAAACTCGTGACGCAGACACATTCTTTCAACCAGCGTTCGAGTACCGGCTTCCAGTACACACGCAGTCCCGAGCGATGCTCGTGTCCCATCCATCGGGAAGGACAGCCGGTCACGGCACCGCTCGGTTTGCGGTTCGCAGAGCGCGTTCATATCGAATCGATCCCGCGCCACGTCGCCGGCGCGATCTACGAGGCCCATCATTCCTATATGGACGATGTCCCGCGGACGAACCTCGTCCATCACGGCCTCTGTTACCAGGACCAGCTGTTGGGTGCGATTACGTGGCGCTATCCGCTGATTCGCTCGCTGAAGTACGATGGAACTCGATACGAGGGCGACGAGATCGTCGAGGCGGCGCGGATCTGTATCGGCGTCGACTTCCCAAATCTCGCGTCCGCTGCCCTCGCCCGGTCGATGGAGCGGTTCGTACATCGTCACGGCCGGCGGCGAGGCGTTCGGCTCCTATTGACGTTCGTCCGGGCCGACTTCGACGGCTCGATGATCAAAGCACTCAGAGACAAGGGCTGGAACTGTGCCGGGAAAACGGAGCCCGGGCAGGCAGGCAACCGGCCCGACAAACAGATCCGAGAGCGCCCCAAGTGGCGGTTTCTCTGTGAGATTCCTTCTGAGTCCAACCGAGAACAAGCCTCACTCACCCGGTGGTCTGGTTAACCAACGACCTTCCACCCTCTGAGCCCGGTGTTGGTTAACGTGGTGTTGTTGTTGCGCCCGGCAGAGGGGCGCAGGGCGCGAGACGATGCAGGCGGCCGTCGATGAGCGTTCCTGCGTCGAGGTGACCGAGATGAAAGACCCAGAGTCGAGAACCATCTTCGCTGGCGTCGATGGACGTACCGACACCGAACTGCCCGAGTGGTACCGACAGCGTCACGGGGGCGAGAATCCCGTGTCCTTCGCCGAGGCGATCCGTGATCTCCCGCAGGCTGTCGAGACGACCGTGGCCTACCAGAACCCCTACACCGACGAGTGGGTCGAGACGGAGCGGTTCAACGCGCTCGTTGAGCCGAGTCGCGCTCGCTCACAGGCTCAAGATGATGACGCTGAGACGGATCCCCTATTCCACATTCCGACTGACAGCTACGCCATCATCAATCCGGTCGACGTCTACGGGCCGCTGGAGGAGGTCCTTCGCGAGGAGACTATCGACGGGACGCCGCTGGGCGATGTGATGTTCGGCGAAATCCGGCGCTACCGGGGCGGCGGCGAGGTCCATATGGACATTATGTTCGACGGCCTCGAGGTGCGCCTCCCTGGCCGGTCGGACCCGATCACGATGGGCGTCACATCGGGCTACGACTTCTTCGGCGAGCACGCCGTCTACGTGGAGGGATTCGCTCAGGACGGCTACTGTTCGAACACGATGCGCTCGCTCACCGACAAGGAGGTCATCAAGCACGTCGGCGACGTGCGGAACTTCCGGACCTGGTGGGAGGAGCTCCTCGCACAGGTCGAACTCGTCGCCGACGATCTCTTCGAGTTCATTCGGGATGCCCAAGACATCGACCTCGATTTCTCCGAACTCCCATTCACCGTCACGGAGTTCTACAGTCTCCTCGGTTTCCCGGACTACCTCGCCGAGCGTGCTGCGAGCGATGCCGAGGCCAATGCGGCCTCACCCGTCGAGATCGATATGTGGACGCTGCATTCCGGGGCGACGTACGCACTCACGCACTTCTTCCAGGGCAAGGAAGGCGCGTCGCTGGACAGCTACGTCCGCACGGCCAACGACATCCTGTTCAACCCAGAGGGAACCATCGAGCGCGTCGAACGCGCCTACGAGGAACAACTGGAGACGGATGGCGACGACGGGTCGCAGGCGTCGCTCTCCGGCGAGCGGGCGCTCGCGAGCATCGAGCGGGTCAGCGATGATCTGCAGGAGAAGGTCGACCAATTCGAGGAGCGTGAGGATGCGCTTCGCGAGCGATTCCAGGACGCGATGGCCTGACGCTGTAATAGTGCGGTAGTCGTCTCTTCTGTCTTTCTCCCCCGTCAAGGGTGGAGGGCGATAGCGATGGAGAAATCCGCAGACAACGATGGGGGTGACGACGAATTCCCGCCCGAGAAGCGCCTCGAAGCACCGAACTATCGACTGATCAAGGCCGGGATCGCGACGATCCCCGATATGGAGACACTCCGGGAGTGTGTTGCCTACGAGAACACGCACCAGAACCGGACACAGATTCTGCGTCGCCTCCAGTGGAAAGCAGAAGAGTTGCGTGAGGAAGAGAAGTAGCCATCTCGCTTAACCAACAGACGGGCCAACCAATTCCCCTTGTTGGTTAATTTGGAGAGTATCCCGTTTATCCGACCCCCTGAATGGGCGCGGGGCGGCCAGCAGCGGCCTCGCGAGTTCAGTCATGTCCCTCGATTTGAGTACAGCCTCCAGCACGGCTAGCGACATCGTTGCCGCCAAACAAGCGGACTACGTGGCGTTCCTCCATCGAGTTCCATTCGCTGCTGATGCGTTGGCCCTCGGATATCTTCCCGGGTTTCGGGAAGACTGTGGGTACCAGGCAGACCAGTACCTGAATCTCGAGATTCCTGTCGGGATGCTCGACAACGACTTCCGGAATCCTAATCTGGAGCGGTTCGTCGACCACTTCTTCGAGCACGAGCCCCAGGTCGGTGTCATCGGCGACATCTACGAACCGGGTGATGTCGACGCCTACGTCGCTGCTGCTCGTGAGATCCAAGCAAGCTATCCCGAAGCCCAGCTCATCGTCGTCCCGAAGTGCCAAGCGGTGATCGACGAGATTCCCCAGGACCTCGTCCTCGGGTATTCGCGCGGATACGCCGACCGCCTGGCCCACGAATTCTCCGATCCAACCGATTGGAGAGGACGGCGCGTCCACATCCTCGGGGGGAGTCCGCCCAAGCAGCTCGACGCCATTCGACAGCTGACCAGACCGACACTCACGGACGAGCCACCGGCTGACATCGTCGGCGTCGACTGGAACGGGCTACATCGTGGCGCACAGTTCGGCGAATTCTGGACGGCCGACGGCTGGGACGACAGCGGTCGTGACGCTGACCACGTCACCGTGCGAAAGACGGTGCGCCATAGCCTCGCCCACGTCCGCGAGTTCTGGAAAGCCCACGGAATCTGGCCCGAAACAACACCGCAAGACGAGGGGCTCAACGTCGAGTACGAGGGACCGAGTCCTGCCGATCTCGAGCACGCCGCCTGTACCGAGTGCGGGACGAACGTCTGGCGAACTCGCCGCGGCCCGTACATCGCCGAATACGATACCGGCGCCATCTGTGGATACTGCAGCTACGAGTGCTACTTCAGCCACCGTCACCGGAACAATCTGGAAGAGATCGCCGGCGAGGAAAGCATCTACTTCCCGTCGGTATGAGGGACGCGGCTCACCCAGCGTGAAGCTAGGAACCGTTGCGCAGAACCCATTTAGCGGGTGAGCGTCTATATCGGGTAATGGACGATTCGCCTTCCGCACAGACACAGTCGCGCATCTATACGGCGCCGCGAACGGACGTCTCGCAGAATCAGGGGAAATTCCGGATCCACTTCAATTTCCCAGGTCGTGCCGTCCCCGACCACGACGACCACGGGTACGGCCCGCTCGCGACGGTCGTCGAGTCGTTCATGGACCCCGGCACGCTGATCCGGATGCATCAGCACCGCAACGAGGAGATCATTTCCTGGGTCCCCGAGGGCGTGATGCGCCACGATGATCGACAGGGCAACGAACTCGTCACCGATCCCGACCATCTGATGGTGATGAACGCCGGCAGCGGCTTCTGGCACGCCGAGGAGACGCTCGCCGACGACCCACCGCTGCGGATGCTCCAGATCTTCGTCCGGCCGCACAGCCTCGACCTCGAACCCGCCATCCAGCACGAGCCGATCCCCGACCCGGTCGCCGACGAGTGGCGCCACCTGTTTGGGCCCGAGGGAACCGACGCCCCGCTGTACGTTCGGAATGACGTCGACTTCTATGACTGCCGACTCGCCGCCGGGGCCACGACCACGCTCCCCTCGCGATCGGGGTGGCACACCTACCTGTACGTCTTCGATGGGGCCGTCGAGGTCGGCAATGAAACGGTCGGGTTCACTGAGAGCGCGCTCGTGACCGGCGGCGACGACGTAGCTGTCACTGCAACCGAGGACGCCACCATCGTCGCGTTCAGCATCAAGCCCGACGCGCCAATCACGCGCCAAGGCACCATCGGCCGCTAAGATACCGTCGTATCGACCGTGGGTTGTTTTTCGCCCCCGTGAGAGGGTGAGGGCTTCAGCGGAAGTCCTTGCGGTCAGGTGATCTCCGTGAGTCAACAACAGTCACCAAGAGATGTCTCGATCGACGAGATTCCCGTCGATATCGCGAACACGCAGTCCGGCGACGTCCACGCAAGCGACGTTCCCGAGGAGATCGGATCGCTAACCCGTGCGCTGGCGAGTACGGAGCCGCCCACGAACCCGCTCGTCGTGCTGAAAGCAGCGCGCTGGTGGTATATTCACGGTAAAGGCGGAGCTGATCCTGCGTTTCAGTGGGCAATCGAGTGGACCCGGCATCTCGCGACCGACACGCCCAGCGACGTGGATCAGTTCGACAAGTTCCTCGAGTATCTCGTAACGGTCGGCTTCGTGGACGATCCAGCCGAACTTCGATAGCGTTCCTCAAAGGTTGTTCATCCGCCTTTGAGGGGTGCGGCGCGTTCTGAACTGGCGAAATCGCGTTAGTCCGATTTAGTGACTACCATGTCCACGACCAGAGATTCGTCGGTCTCCTTCGACCAGACCGACACGCGATCCGACGAGATGAACAGTACCATCGAACAGTGGATCGACGACCTCGTCGCCGGTGTCGACGACGCGCAGGCCAGCGCGGAGTTCCAGGAGTGGCTCGACGTCCAGAGTCGCTTCCACGATTACTCGTATCGGAACACGCTCCTCATCAAGCGGCAGTGTCCCGAGGCAACCCGCGTGGCGGGCTACCGGACGTGGCAGGAGGAGTTCGACCGCCACGTCACGGAGGGCGAGTCGGCCATCTGGATCTGGGCGCCGATCATCACCACGCAGTGTCCGGAGTGCGAGAACTCGCCGAGCTACCACGAGAACAGTGACTGTGAGTACGACGAGACGCCACCCGAGGAGTGGTCCGAGGGCCTGGTGGGGTTCAAGCCTGCGCCAGTGTTCGACGTCTCCCAGACCGAAGGCGAGCCGCTTCCCGACCTGGACACGGAAGCAACCGGGGACGCCGGCGACCTCGTCGACCAGTTGACTGCCGCCGCTGACGACCTCGGCGTGACGGTGCGAATCGTTCCAGCCGAGGAGTGGGCCCACGGCGAGGCGAAGGGCATCTGCGAACAGCTGAGCCTCGTCGACGTCCAGCCGCTCGTCGAGGTGCGCGATCGGGAGAACGAGGCCGACCTCGCGCGGACGCTGATTCACGAGTACGCCCACGCCCTGCTCCACTTCGACGTCGACGACGATACCGAGCGGGCCAAACGCGAAGTCGAGGCCGAAGCCGTCGCGTACGTCGTCGGGCGCCACTGCGGACTCGACACTAGCGGGTCGGCGTTCTACCTCGCTGCGTGGGAGTCGGACGATCCCGAGGTCGTTCGCGAGCGTCTCGGGCGGATTAGTCGAACGGCAGAGGAACTCATCGACGTTCTCGAGAGCGAATCCACGTCCGAACTCAGTTAACCAACGTCGTGATGGAAACCCCCGCGATCTGTTGGTTAAGTCTTTTTAGCGCCCCGGAGGGGCGGAGGCGCGTTCTGACCTCCGTCGAATGATGACTGAACCCGATCTCACGACGGTCCTCAAGGAAGCTGAACACGTTGCCGAGCAGCACGATCAGGTCGCTCGAACGACAGACAACCAAGCCCACGAGTACCTCCGATACGCCGTTCTTCGGGTGCTCGAAGGCGAGGCGGACCACCTCCCAGCAGACTGGACGCCGATCAACGGCGTGACCGTCGGCTACGGGAGCGACGAGGCGATGTACGACAGCTGGGGCTCCAGCGAAGACTGGTGGGAGACCGTCCCGCCGCAAGAAGCGTGTACCCGCTTCAGGGTGTTCTTCCCGGACGACCACCAGACGGTTCCCCGTGACATCGTCGACGTGATGACCGCGCTCGGTGCCTGGCGAGTGTGGACCGGGAGCGCAGCGGCGTGCGGGTCCTACGACCATCGCGAACGCCGTGAGGTCCACTACCTGTGGCCGGAAGGCCATCCAGTGGAGGACGTGCTCCACGACCGGCTCAGTGGCCCTGCGGACGCCGTCGCTCCCGACGGTGGCCGAACGGGCGACGTTCGCGACCGACTGGTCGTCGACGAGAACGCAGCGTCACAGGACGATCTCGAGCCCCGCACGAAGCGTGCCGTCGCCGAAGCGATGGACGTCTCACTCCTCTCGAAAGGTGGCCGCTACGAGGTGCAGTCCGCGTCCGGCAACAGGTACGAAGTCGACGTCATCGACGAATCGTGTACCTGTCCCGACTGGCAACAGCGTTCACCCGAAGGCGGCTGTAAGCACCTGCGTCGCGTCGATCACGAGATCAAGCGGGGCTGCGTTCCCCGACCAGACGGCCGCCTTCCTTCCCCGTAGTCGTGACCGGACTACTCCACGGGACGGACTGTGTCGCCATCCCGACGGACCCGGTCGAACGTTGAGAGATACGCGAGCCGGTCGTGAACCTCGTCGGTGTCCAGATCCAGTTCGGCGGCCAGTTCGTCGACGGTCATTGGCTCGTCGAGTGCCTGGAGGACTTCGAGGCCTCGGTAGTACCTATTCGTGAGCTCCTGGACGCGGCCCTCGATCGGCGTGGTCACCCCATACCGCTCCTCAAGTTCGACTAGGGCCTCGTTCGCGAACGTGGCGAACTGATCGTCACCCAGGCGTTCGATCTGGGCTTCGAGTTCATCCCGGACGACGTCGTAATCGAGACCGGCCTGCACGAGCATATTCATATCCTCGATGTCGTCGTCGCGGCCGGCGATCGCCTTGAACAGGAAGATATCCTCGTTGCTGACTAGCCGGACCGTCAGTCGATCCGTGTCGAGGAACGGCTCGCTGCGCTCTTGCATCCCGTCGGTGAGCACGAGCTTGTTTGCGACTTGCTGGTTGAAGATGTCGAGGCGACACCCATCGTCGTTCTCGACGCAGCTCGTCGCCCCCAGTGCCCGATAATCTGAATCCAGGGATTGAACCTCCGCATACCCGAGGTCCATCAGGACGGCCCACAGCTGGCCGTACGCGTCGCCATCTGGGACGACCAGGTCGATATCTTTCGTCGCCCCCTTGAGGTCGCGCAGCGACATCGCACCACCACCGATCAGGTAGACGGTGAGCGGTTCAGATAGTCCGTCTCCGATTCGCTGGAATTCGTTCTCGATGTACTCGCGGCCGAATGTTGGTCTCATTGTGGTAGTGGCACCTCGTAGTCAGCCGCCAGATTCTGGAACTCGTCCCACTCCGGGAGCCGGTCGTCGTCGACCTCGCCGTGCGTCTCGAGGTAGCGGAGCAAGGCGTCAATTTCGGCTTCAAGGTCATACTTCTCTGCCTGCTTGCGGAGAGTTTCCTCGTCGACGTCGACGTGGCTGAGCAGGAGGAGACAGTACGAGCGGTGGCGGCTACCGTCGTCAATCAGCAGCGTGTGACAACACAGCTCCGCCGGCGAGACTGCGTCGAGGTCCTCGGAGTAGAGGTAGTAGCGGTGGCCGGTGAGCAGGAACTGGAGGTCGAAAGCTGCGAACCGAGCAAGGCCGGTTTCGTGGAACGCCTCCGCGTCGATCTCCGTCTCGGCCTGGGCGAGGAATTCGTCGTAGTCCTCCCAGAGAATCGTGCCCTTCGGGGCGACGGCTTCGAGGCGCTGGCGATGTAGATGATGTGCGAGTTCACGGGCGAACTCGTGGAGGCGGTCGAAGTCGGCGTTGAACTCGTAGCGGCCGTCGACGGTCCCGACGAGACCACGGTCGCGAAACCGCTTGAGGACGCGGTTGACCGTGTTGCGGTAGTTGTCGCTCCGGTCGGCGATTTCGGAGACGGTTCGCGGCTGGTCGAGGTAGTACAGCACCTCGAGTGCCTTGCCGGTCAGCAGTTCGGGGAACTCGATGTGGGAGTGTTGGCGGACGAGGTCCCGATAGAGTTCGACGGCGCGAGCATCCGACGGGACGACCCGTTTTCGGCGGCCGTCGCGTTCCGTGTAGACGAGCCTTTTCTCGACGAGGGCACCGACGGCACGAGAGAGATAACTCTCGCTGTGGTCGAGTTTCGTCGCGAGTTCGGAGATCGTGTCGCCGCGGTCGACCGTGGCGAGGACCTCGAGTTCGATGCGCCGGAGCACGGTGTAACATAGTACGAAACGTGTATATAAAGAAGTTTCGAGTGGTGTTACAATCAGCAGGCATGGTTGTCGTCTCCACCGACTTAACCAACAAAACTATGGATTCGCGGGTCGTGTTGGTTAACACGAGAGCAGCCGATGTCCTACGAACCCCCGACCCCACCGGCGAACCTCCCGACGGAGATCGTCAACACGCTCAACGAATCAGACCCGGAGCAGCTCCGAGACGTTGCGACGTACGCTGAGGCGCTCGCCGAGCACAAGGAACGAGAGGCCCGTCTCGAGGAGTCGACAGATCAAGAAGGGGTCGAAGAGCGACCAGATGATCTCCCGGACGACGTCCCTGCCAAAGCGACGATCACGATCAAGGAGATCAACGACAATCGCTACTACTACTGGCAGTGGCGAGAGGGAGAGAAGATTCGTTCTCAGTACAAAGGCCCGGTCAACCCGGACGAGTAAAACTCGATGTGGGAGGACACCCACCCCACGTTTCCGTCGTAACGGGATGTGGGTGGAGGGGTGCGGCTGATTTCGAAGGGACCACACCCCCCGCGTTTCCGTCGTTTCTCCACGACGGCGTAGGGAGAGGCTACGATTAGAAGTATACAGTCACTAATTCTGTTGACCTAGAACCAATCTAGAGATGAACCAACTTCTGGAACACATAGATTAAAGTAGTATAGCTGAGAAACGCTCATTAAGTGTACTTCGGCTAAGGAGGGGGCGAAGTACTTCGCCCCCTCAGATGAAACAATCCTTTCCAGCTGCTTCTATAGACGGCCAACTTTGGACGGCTAGGCCGCTCTCGTCTTTGGAATCTTGTCGTGGACGTCTTCTTCGAGTCCCCTCCCCACCTGTTCGGTGATTACGACGGAAACGTGGGGTGTGTGGGTTCGGGATTCGACATCGAGGCGGAGCTTCCGTCTACGGGTTTCCTATCTCACGTCGGAAACGCGGCTATATTGTCAGCAATCCAATTCCACCGAATTACGGCATTTTCCCGCTGATATCGGACAAGGAACGTCGGAAACGTGGGGTGGCGTTCTCCACTAGATTTATACTCCCCCCGCTCACACCGTGTGATATTCAATGACGCCCGACTCTTCAACCAGTTCTGTCGACGATCCACTCTTTGAATCCGGGCATCGTATCTTCGCGAACAAGGATCTCCTGAAAATCGGCCACGTGCCGGAGGCTGACCGGATCGTCGGTCGCGACGAGGAAATCTCAAAGCTCGCGAAACGTCTCAACGGTGCTGTCCACGGGTACTCCCCGGAGAACGTGATGATCTACGGGAAAACTGGGACCGGTAAATCTCTCGTTTCAAAACACGTCTGCCAGCGAGCTCAAAATGCTGCTCAGGATGGCGTCGAGATTGGAACAGCGTATATCGACTGTGCTGAAGACAATACCGAGACCCAGGCAATCTCCTCACTTGCCGCGAAGCTGAACGATGAATCTTCGACTGGAATCTCCGTCCCTCATACCGGTCTCAGTACTTCGAAATACTACAAACTCCTCTGGAAGACGCTCGACGCTCAATTCGATTCTGTGATCATCATCCTCGATGAGATCGACTTGATGAACGACGACAGCGTCCTGATGAAGCTCTCGCGCGCTGAGGAGGCGGGGAAAATCGACTGTAGCGTCGGCGTCATCGCGATCAGCAACAAGATCCAGTACGTCGACAACGTGAACGAGCGCGTGAAAAGCAGCTTCCAGCACAAGGAGCTGTTCTTCAAGCCATACGACGCCAACCAGCTCCGGGAGATCATGTTCAACCGCGAGGACGCCTTCCAGGACGGCGTCCTTTCCGAGGACGTGATTCCGCTCTCGGCGGCCTTCGCCGCGCAGGAACACGGCGATGCTCGGAAGGCGATCGACATTCTTCGCCACGCCGGGGAGGTCGCCTACGAGGCCGGAGCAGAGCAAGTGACGGAGGAACACGTCCGCCAGGCACAGCAACACGCCGAAAAGGACCGGTTCAGAGAACTCGTGAACGGCGCACCCACCCAGGCGAAGGCGGCGTTGCTGGCGCTCACGGAACTGAGTGTCAACAGCAACGACGATGCGTTCCTCACGAGCCGGGTGTACGACCAGTACGAACGCATCTGCAACCATCTCGATATGGATATCCTCTCCGTCCGTCGCTTCCGCGACATCCTGAAAGAGCAGGCCTTCCTCGGGGTTGTCGAAATCGAGAAGATCAACAAGGGGAGTGCGGGCGGCATCCACCTCCAGAACCGCCTCATCGAAGATCCCCAGGTCGTCCGCGAAACGATCCTTGAGGACAGCCGGATGCAGGACTGGACTCGCGAGTAGTGACCCCCTACTACTGAGTGGGTACGGACGACGGAAATCCGGGGTGGGGCGTGAGGAAACGACGGAAACGAGGGGGGTCGAAAATTACGTCGGAAACGTGGGGTTGGATCGAAACGACGGAAACCAGGGGTGGGGTCCACTACGACTGTTCGCTGGTGGCCCCGTACGAGCTCAAAACGGCGTCCCTCTCATCGGAGAGCTCTCGACGAATATCGGTTCGTTCCCACCCGAGCGGTGAGAGCACGCTCTCGACCGCTCTGACCAGCTGCGTTTCGTAGTACGAGGCGTCGTAGGTCTCGATCGCTTCGTGGGCGAGGGCGACACGGTCTCGCGAGGATTTCTCGTCGTCGACGACCACATATTCGATATCCTGGCCCGGGTGGACTGCCAGTTCCTGCTCACGGGCTCGCTTCAAGGCGGCCACGTTCTGGGTATTCTGTGAATAGCCTTCCAGCGGCTTGGAAACACGATTCCGTTCGACGAGCCGCTCCACTGCTACGTTGCCCGCCTGCAGTTCATCGCTCGCTCGCTCGAGACATCCGAGCACCGCGTCCGGTGACCGCGTGGCATTGAGCCGTTCGAGACAGTCCCGCTGGACGTCCTCGATGAACGCCGGGGTTGAGCGCTGCCGGGCTTCGATGCCTCGTATTTTGAAGTCATCATCGCCGGCTACCTTCCCGAAGTACTTCGTTAGCGCGCCGGCGTCGCTCTCGCGCTGCGGCACAAACGCCACCCAGTCGTAGTGGGCTTCATGTTCGAGCCGAATCTCGACGCGTTCCGTGATCTCTGTCGCGAGCATCTCGAGGTCCTCGCGGTCCTCGTCGTCGACGTCAGGGTCCGGCGTCACCCAGATGGAGTCAACGATGCCGTGGACGACGCGCCAGCCGCCGGCTTCCAGCCGCTGTTTCGCCGTCAGTAGAATCTCCCGAGCGAACGCGTTGATCGCTTCGTGGCACTCGATGCGTCCGAACTTCGCGTTGCTGAACCCTTGATAGCCGAAGCAGGCGACGAGGATCCACTTCAGCGCACCCGACCGTCCCTCGAGCTCCGCCAGCCGGTCCTCATCGGGGTTGTCCCGTTCCTTCTCGCGACGGATGGCCGCCTTGATCTCGTCGCGAGCGTCGATGATCGGCTGCAGCACGTCGACGAGGTAGCCCCGGTCGTCGCAGATCGAGTACCCGAGGCCGGGGACGTCGTCGCGGTCGCTGTGACAGTCACACCGGATAACGTCCGGCGAGACGTTCCGGGTACAGATGATGTTCGGATACAAGCTCGAAAAGTCGAGCTCGTGGACGTTCTCGTGGAGCCCGACCTCGGGGGCGAAGATGAAGCCGCCGCGGTCGGCGTCGTGGAGCGTCCCCATCGGCTTGTAGAACTCGTGGCGCCAGGAGTTCCACGGCACGAGGACGCTACGGTCGTGGGCCTCGCAGATTTGGATGGCGGTGAGCACGTTCCCGATCGACGCCCACGCGAGCTCCTGGACGGGCTTTTTCGAGCGCGACACGAGGTCGAGGACGCCATCGAGGTTCGTCTCCCCGTAGAAGAACGTGTTCGACTCATCGATGATCGCCCGGCCGGGCACGTTGTACCGCGCCGGCGAGTGGCCGACGCGACCGTAGCTCGAGTACGTCGAACGACTCGCCAGCTGTTGGTAGTCGACGTCCGGCCACCGACTCAGCGAGAAGTCGTCGACGCCGGCGGCCGTCGCCATCTCGTACAGGGTCGGGACGATCTCGCTCGTCGAGCAGACCAGAACGTCCGGATCGTGTGCGTCGAGCGCCCCTTGGACGGCGGTCAGGATATCCGTCGGCGAGCCGGTGACGGTGTCGCCGGCGACGGACAACTCCCCATAGACGTTGTTGCTCGTTTCGGCCACCGGGACGCTGAGCCGGAGCGTCGACAGCTCGCTCGCCGGCGTCGGATCAATGCCGGTCTCCAGACAGTATCGGAACTCTCGCGAGAAGTCGACGTTGAAGCAGGCGAGATCCCCGACTGGATAGGCCGACAGCTGACGCGCTTGCCGGGCGAGTGGGGTGACGCGGTCGATGTGGGCGACGTCGACGGCGAGGACTGGTTCCTCGTCCCGTCGAAAGCCCGGTCGTCGCGCAACCATTTCGGTCGTGACGACGTCCGGGTGCTGGTCGTACACCGACTGGAGCGTCGTGAGATCGAGATCGGCGTCAGGGTCGCGAGGGGCGACGTAGAAACGTGGGGTGTAGTCATCGCGCTCGGTCGCGACGGCGCTGTCGGCAGTTGCCTCCCACTCCAGAACGCGGCCGTCATCGAGGAAGTCGATACTGAACGGCATCGTCACGGGTTCGCGTCCGGTGGGGCGCTCTCCTGGTCATCGCGTGCTGCGACCGCGGCTTCGAGCTCCTCGAGGCGTTCCTCGTGGTCGTCGAGGCGGGCCTCCTGTTCGAGATCGATGCTGAGTAGCGCCGGCAGCAGCGGATTCTGGTGGTTCAACAGCCCGCTCGCGTCGGCGTGCTCGCGGGCGTACTCGAACAGCCGGTCGAAGCGCGGCTGGTCGCGACGCCGGAGTGCCCGCCGGAACTCTGCCCAGCGCTCTTCGATGGCCCGCAGCGCATCACGGTAGGTTGGGTTCGTACGTCCCATCGCTATCGCCCCCCGGTCACGGTTGCGGTCCACGCATCGATCAAGGGATCCGCGGCAGCCGACACCGTCTCACCGTCAGCGGTGACGCCCGTCCCGACACCCTCCGGAGTCGGCATCGACGGCGCCGGTGTCGTCGGTTCCACGCCGACCTGTGTGGCGCGTGCCGCGAGCAGCTGCTGCCAGTACGCGAACGTCGTCTGGTAGTACGCGCCGTCGTCGACGGGATAGACGAGCGTCTCGAAGTCCTCGCCGACGACCCGTGGGCCCATTCGTGTCTGCTCGCATTCCAGGTGGTGGTCGGCGACCGTCGCGACCGATTCGGTGAATTCGTTTCGTTCGTTTCGCGTAACGAGCACCGGAATGTCGTACCCATCGGCGTAGGTCGCTAACCGGGCGAGCGTTCGGGCCTGGAGGGTTTTCGCGTGGGTCTCGCCGAGGGTATCGTCAGCGCTGTACTGGGCGTCGACGGCCGGCGCGACGATGAGGGCGGGCGTGTGGGGCGACGTGTCCTTGTCGTGACTCGGTGCTCTTCGATTGGCCGCCCCTGAATCTGCGGTGGACGTCCGGATCGACTTGTTCACTGCCGTCGGAAGGTCACAGATGGCGCCGTAGTGCTGGTAGGCGGTAAATCCGCGTGCCACGTGGATTCGGTTGAGCAACCGTTGACTGGGTGCGATCTGGGCGAGTGTCGTCGTCGTCGCGTGCCCGTTTGCGTCAACCCAAAAGGCGGGCCCGTCGTTGAGGAGGAGGTGGTCGAGCACAAGCGACTGTAGGATCGGGACGCCGCGGCCTCCCCCGACGTCGAGCAGCGTGATGCCGTCGCTGAGTGACGGTAACAACATCTCTTCCGTAGCCGGATCGGCCTGGTCAGCAAGGGTCCGATTGCGGTCAGCGCCCCGTGTCGGCTGGTCCACTGCCAATCGGTTCGACGTTGAGTGTTCTCCCATACTCGACTAGTTGTCTACGTTCCCGATAAGCCGCGGCGTGGCGCTTCCGCGTTTCAGGGAAGGGCTGGAAGGTATGTAGAACCGGACTCGGGCAACGGATTTCTACCATCGTTCGACCCTTTCCGAGAACGTTTCCAGAGAGGAAGGCGGACAGCATCGTCGGGTTAACCAACATCCCGGGGGATCGCAGTTCAACTGTTGGTTAAGACTCTCTGAATCCATGGTGAAATCGCTCTCACGTAATTCTGCTGAGGGCCCCGCATATCCCCCGAGCCTACGATCTGATGTGATCGACGATTGTTCTCAGCGCGGTTACATCGTCGTTATTGTACTGTTTGAGCTGATCCCAGTCTGGTTCTTCCCCGTCGAGGAGATATCGCGTGTACTTGCTCCCGACCACAAATCCATCGACGGTCGGGTCTTGATATTCAAAGCCGAGCGCGCTTGCAACGACGTCCAATTTATGCCGATTGAAGGGGCCGAAGAGTTCCTGTTGGGCAGTAATCCCGAGGTCGTGCGCTCGCTCCAGATGGTCGATCCCCTCAGTAATGCCGTGTTCGTCGAATCTGCGACTGAGACACTGTTCGTCGAAGTAGTTCCCTCCGTAGTAGATGATCGGCTCGGAGCCATGATCATCAAGGTACT
>Ga0207754_100215_pt1 | contig 29757 bp, 22 predicted proteins | sample A23E1SouthBayCA_FD_187728 | JGI IMG/M metagenome (GOLD analysis project Ga0207754, IMG submission 187728) | Aerobic enrichment media microbial communities from Eden Landing Ponds, California, USA - A23 E1 (SPAdes) | ecosystem: Environmental > Aquatic > Marine > Unclassified | place: Emeryville...
GACGCTGCCGAAGTTCGAGTACGACAGCATGGCCGCGCGGGGCTCGACGTTGAACCGCCGTGCCAGCTCGGCCGTGTGACGAGTCACTTCCGTGAGCACGTCCGCGTCGGGGTCCGTGTTGACGGTCGTGTCCGCACAGAAGACGACCCTGTTGCGGAAGGTGAGCATGTAGACCCCCGCTGCGTACTCGGCTTCCGGTGCGGTCCCGACGATCTGGAGCGGCGGCCGCAGCGCGGAGGGGTAGTGGTGGGTCAGCCCGGTCAACATCGCGTCGGCGTCGCCCATCTCCACCATCACACTGCCCAGGTAGTTGCCGTCGGTGACGAGTTCGTCGGCCTCGCGTCGGGTGACGCCTTTCCGCTGTCGCAGTTCGTACAACCGATCTGCGTACTCGTCGAGGCCGCCCTCGTCGGGATCGACGATCTCCGGCTCGAAGGCCAGCCCGAGCGTGTCGGTGATCGCCGAGATCCGGTCCCGGTCGCCCAGCAAGACCGGCTCGGCGATCCCTTGCTCGATCAGCTGGTAGGCCGCGCGGATCATCTTCTCGTCGTCGCCCTCGGCCAGCACCACCCGTTTGGGGTCGCTCTTTGCCTTGTTGAGCACGACGCGCATCATCTCGCGGGACTTGCCCAGCCGCGCCTCCAGCCGTTCGACGTAGTCGTCGAGGTCGAGGGTCTTGCGTGCCGCGCCGGAGTCCATCGCCGCCTCCGCGACGGCGGGCGTCACCTCGAAGAGGACCCTGGGATCGAGGGGCTTGGGGATGATGTACTCGGGACCGAACTGTAGCGGCTGGTCGCCGTAGGCCTTGACCACGGCGTCTGGCACGTCCTGACGTGCGAGGCGAGCCAGCGCGCGGGCCGCCGCGACCTTCATCTCCTCGTTGATCTCGGTCGCGCGCACGTCGAGCGCACCGCGGAAGATAAACGGGAATCCGAGGACGTTGTTGACCTGGTTGGGGTAGTCCGATCGGCCCGTGGCCATGATGACGGTGTCGTCGCGAGCGGTCTTCGCCGTCTCGTAGTCGATCTCCGGGTCGGGATTGGCCATCGCGAAGATGACGGGGTCGCTCGCCATCGACTGGACCATCGCCTCGTCGACGATACCGCCGACCGAGAGGCCGACGAAAGCGTCGGCACCGGCCAGTGCGTCAGCGAGGTCGCCGCCGGCACCCTCGCTGGCGAACTCCGCCTTGTAGCGGTTGAGTCCGTCGTTCTCGACGCGGTCGGCGGTGATGATCCCCGAGGAGTCACACATCGTGATGTTCTCTTTGCGGACGCCCAGCGAGACGTAAAAGCGGGCCGAGGCGATGGCGCTCGCCCCGGCCCCGGAGAAGACGATCTCCATCTCTTCGAGCTCTTTGTCCACGATGTCGGCCGCGTTCAGCAGCGCCGCCCCGGAGATGATCGCGGTCCCGTGCTGGTCGTCGTGGAACACGGGCACGTCCATCCGTTCGCGGAGCTTGCGCTCGATCTCGAAGCAGGCCGGCGCGGCGATGTCTTCGAGGTTGATTCCGCCGAACGTCGGCCCCATCGCGTCGACGGCCTCGATCATCGCGTCGGGATCTGCGGTGTCGAGTTCGAGGTCGAACACGTCGATGTCGGCGAACCGCTTGAACAGCACGCCCTTCCCCTCCATCACCGGCTTGGACGCCTCGGGGCCGATGTCGCCGAGGCCGAGCACCGCGGAGCCATCCGAGACGACCGCCACGAGGTTCCCGCGCGCGGTGTAGTTGAAGGCGTCCTCCGGCGTCTCGTGAATCGCCTCGCACGGCGCGGCCACGCCCGGCGAGTACGCCAGCGAGAGGTCTCGCTGGGTGTTGGTCGGCTTCGTCGTCGCGATCTCGATCTTTCCGGGCGGTGCCCGGCCGTGGTAGTCGAGGGCGTCCTCGTCGAGTCCCATACACATACGGCGACAGGAACGTTCTTAAAGCTCGTGGGGGAGCCGTGCGACAGCACGACGAAAAGCGGGACATAAGTAGTTCAGATCCCAAGCTACCGTTATGAGTCGCCGGTTCCGCAACCTCCTGGTCGGGTCGACGGCCGGAACGCTACTCCTGATGCTCGTCGGGCTCTACACAGCCTACAAGGGCGCAGGGCTGACCTGCGAACAGCGATGGCCCCTCTGTGACGGCTGGCTGGGCCTGTTCCCCGCGAACCTCGTGAGTTTCATCGAGTGGTCCCACCGACTGCTGGCGATGCTCGTCGGCTTCGCGCTGCTTGGGGTCCTGTATCTCGCGTGGCGACGCCAGGACGACCGTCGGGTGAAGTGGGCCGTCACCGCCGCCGTCGCACTGCTCCCTTCCCAGATCATCCTCGGGGCGCTGACGGTGACGGAGTTTACCGCCCTGATCACCGCCGCGCACTTCGCGACCGCCTCGCTCATCCTGCTCTGTCTCACGGCGGCCTGTGCCTGGACCGTCGAGCGCCCGTCTGTGGGTGGACTCCGCACGCTGGCGATCCTCGCTGCTGTGGCGGTTCCTTTCCACCTCGCGCTCGACGGTTCCCTGTTCGCGGTGCCGGTCAGCGTGCTCACCGGCTACTACGCCCTCTCTTTCCTCCTCTGGGGCGCGCTCGCCGCGGGGGCGCTGTGGGCACACGGCCACGGACTCCCTCGCGCGCGTCTCCTCTTCGCGCTGGGGAGTGCCGTCACCTGGTTCGACATGCTCGTCGCTCGCCGGAAGTTCGGGCTCGACCAGACGCTGACGGACGTGGGCGCGGTGGTCGTCCTCGTCCTGATCGCGGGCGCGATCTGGACGCTCTCGAAGCGGTCGAAGACCGGCGGTCTGGCCGCGACGCGGGCGGACTGATACTGCCGGCTGTCACTTCGTGACGAGCTTCGCCACCCCGGGGTGACGAAATCGTTCACAGATGGACAGCCGGTAGTGTGACCACTGGTCGGGGTGTCGACTGAGTATAGCGGGTTCCTCGATCGGGTGCGGTGACGTTCTGGACGGAGACCACAAGGGTGAGACGGTCGTCCGGCCACCCGGCGCGTTACATGAAATCCGAGAGCCCGGACTGCTGGTCGCCGTCGTCGCTCTCTTGGTTGTCGTCGCCGTCGTCGGCCTCCCCGTCGTCGTCCGCGGGCTCACCGCCCAGCGTCGCCTGACCACCGTCGTCGTCGCCGTCGCCCTCGGTGTCGTCTGCGCCGGCCGCGTCTGGTGTCGTCTCGCCGGCACTGGCTCCCTCGAAGGCCCCTTGCGATCCCTCGACGGCGGCCGCCTCTCGCAGTTCCTCGGCGTCTTCGACGATCGACTGGACCTTGTTGGTGTCTTGCCCCGACCCGGTGACGAAGGCGACGTGGCTGGCGTCCATCTCGTACTGGGCGGCCATCGCGACGGTGAGTTCGCGGTTCTTGCAGTGGTGAGTCATCGTCGCGAGGAAGGGCATGATCTCCCGGCGCGCGGTGCGCATGCTGACGCCGTTGACGGCGGCGATCTGCTGGGCGATGTGGTCTCGCGTGTTGCGCGTGCCCTTCGAGCGGCCCAGCTTCGACCAGTAGCTCGGGGGACCGTAGCGAGTCCAGCCGCCCTTCGTTCCCTCGCGGGCGGCGGCGACCCCAGCGGTCATGTTGTCGCCCGCGTAGCGCCAGAACGAGTAGTTCTGCTTCGCGCGTACGCGCCCGAGCCAGCGGTCGGCGTTGGCGAGGAACTCGTAGGCGGTCGTCAGCTCGCTGCCCGCGTACTCTTTGGGCATGTTGTCCTCGATCCAGTTGATGAGGTCGTCGGGCGTCTCGTCGACGTCGTAGCTCGCTTCGAGTGCTTCCTGGGGGCCGGCTTCTTTCAACAGGAGATCGAGGTAGTCGAAGATCCCCTCCGTCGTGTCGCGCTCGCCGGTGACCACGTCGTCGGCGGCGAGGTGGTCTCGGCCCTCCGCAAGCGCCTGGAGGTCCTTGATCGCCCCCCGGAGGTCGCCGTCGTTCATCTCGGCGATCTCGGTCAGGGCCTCGTCGTCGAACGCGATCTCCTCCTGGCGGAGCACGTCACGCAACACCGGCACGATCGAGCGCTTGCCCACGTCGCGAAACTCGATGTCCTCACAGGCGTTGCGCAGCCCGTTGCTCATCTCGTAGAACTCGTTTGCGATGAGGATCATCGGCTGGTTGGCCTCTTTGACCAGCGACGTGATCGCCCGCGCTCCCCCGCGGTCGGCGTTGCCGTGGATGTTGTCGGCCTCGTCCATGACGACGAGCCGCCGCCCCGCGCCGCCCGCCGTGAGCGTCCCCGACTTCGCCGCCTCCCCGGCGACTTTCTCGATGACGTCTTTCGTCCGGGAGTCCGAGGCGTTGAGCTCGATCGTCGGCCACTCCATGTCGTTGGCCAGCGCGTGGGCCGCTGAGGTCTTCCCGATCCCCGGCGCACCGTGGAGGATGACGGCCTCGCGGTGGTCCTCCCAGCTCTCGGCCCACTCTCGCAGGGCGTCGCGGGCCTTGTCGTTGCCCCGCACCTCCGCCAGCGTCGTCGGGCGGTATCTCTCCGTCCAGTCGGCCATTGGCGTGTGCTTGGCGCGAGGCTCGTTTAGGGATTGCGGAGCGATCTTCGTCTCCAAAGAGAAACTGCCGGAACGGCAGGATGTCCACGGAGGATGGGGATGGAAGCGTGTGAGGTGGGCATCTGCCGTGCCGCATTGCGTTCACCGCTCGCCCGTGGGGAAGTGAGCGAGCGGCGATGGCAACTGATGGCTTCGTACCGGCACTGTGGAGGGCACCGGTGTCTGGTGGTATCCGAGTGTCCTACATAAAACTGTTGGAATTGTTAGATAGCGTGTCGCCGTCGACACCGTCTACAGATCGCACGACGCTGCTGGAGGTGCTTCACAGCCGGGTTCCATGCCGCGCTTCGCGCCACGCAGTTCGAAGCGGTCGTCGGCCGAGTCGCTCCGTACTCGGCCGCGAACGACCGGCACCGAACGGACTGACTGGTGGTCACAGGCCCGCATCTTCTGCGTGCCTGCACCGGCCGCGTACTCCAATCCTTCGAGTTCGTTCCGGATCGCCGCGGCGTCGAAGCTCCCGGCCCGTTCGGCGGCGTGGGCATAGAGGATGACCTGTGCGTAGGCAGTCTGTGCCGGCCCCGACGCGGCGAGTGTCTCCGCGTCGCCGCTGGCGTACTCTCGCTGATAGGCCTCGCCGAAGGTGCTCGACAGCGGCGTTCCGAGGTCCTCGTGCCAGCCGACCGTGCCGTAGATGCCGGCGACGCGATCGCCGAGCGACTCCGCGATCGACCGAGTGAGGTACGGCACGACAACCGTGGTGTCGTCCGACAGCGCCGCTCGCGCCCACTGGATCGCGTTGACGGCGTCGAGGCCGAACAGATCGAGGAAGACCAGCGACACGTCAGACAGGATGTCGTCGTTGATCGCCGACTCGAAGTTCGTCGTTCCCGGACGGACGGAGATCCCGCCCGTCGGCCGCCAGTCGAGGTCGCTGTCGGTGACGACGTCGTTGATCGACTGGAACAGGTCGTTGCCTTCGGGTGCGTCGGCGTAGACGTGGAAGATCGACTGCTCGTCTGGCACGTCGCTGGCGATCTCGGGAACGAGCGACCGGGCCAGCGTCGTGGTGTTGAACAGGTGTCGATACACGTGGGGCGAGCAGTCGCTCCCGGTGAGCGAATTCACCGTCGACGAACCGACGAAGTACGGCGTTTCGTACTCGTCGGCGAGGTCGCGGTTGGTCTCCGCGACCGAGCCGGCGACGCCGCCAAAAAACGCGGCGAACTCGTCGCCGTCGAGACGCGGACGCACCTTCGATTCGGTCGTCGCCGGGCTACTCTCCGTGTCCAGCACGGCGGTCTCGACGGTCGAGCCCAGCACGCCGTCGCCCGAGAGGGAACTGTACTCGCTGTTGTCGACGAGTCCACCCCCCTCGTTGAGGTGCGTGACGGCCAGTTCGAAACCGTCGCGTTCGTGCTCACCGACGGGAGCGTAGTGGCCCGTCTCGGGTGCCGTGAGCGCGATCGTGACCGACTCGTCGTCGCTGCTCGTCGTCGTCGACGATCCGCCAGATCCCAGACAGCCGGCCAGCGCCAGCGTACCAGCGCCGCCGATCGATTCGAGTACGCGACGCCGCGTCACCGGCGAACCGCAATCATCACAGTCGTCAGCGGTCATGCGCCACAGTTGGCAAACCGTCGCATATATCGATTTGGATATAGGTTCGATTCGTGAGCAATGGGGTGAATAGAGGGCGTCGAGCCGCCGGCTACCCGGCGCGGTCGCGCTCGGCGACACGTGCGGAATCGCCACTGGCTCCGTGATCGTGTCGAACTGCACGGAAAGGGTCCCGAACTTCCGAGCGACTCGCTTCGCCCGTCTCTCGGACCCTCGCTCACGTGCGTTCGCGAGGACTTACGGGTTCGTCGCCCAGTCCGAACATTTCACGGCGTCACCACTCGCTACCGTTCGTGGTTCCTCGGAAAATGCCCGGGGAGGGCTCGCGAACGACGGACAGAGCACGCTCTGTCCTCATCTCGGCTCGCTGGCGCTCGCCGAGATCCTACCGGGCTCTCCGCCCACCCCGGCATTCGACAGCATAACCACTCACACGAGGTTCGTGGTTGGAGTAGAATGCCCGGGGAGGGCTCCGAACCCTCGATCTCCGCATGACTCAGGTCGCAGGCGCGACGAACGCCTGCTGTCATGCCGGGTTGGTACCGCGTGAGTCTGACGACCCTATGAGTGCGGCGCTATGTCCAGCTAAGCCACCCGGGCGCGGTGCATTCGTTCGTTGTCCGGAGGTGCTCTTTAACGTTCTCATCTAGTGGCGGTCCGTGACGGTCTGGCACCCGCGGATTTAAGCCACCGGACTGGTACATGACCACCATGGAGATACCAGACCTCGTCCGGCAAGCGCTCGGGGACGAGGAGGTCACGGCCGGCGTCAACCTCGGGGACGAAGACGCCGTCTGTTTCACCCCGACGCGGACGCTCGTCTACAGGGGCGAAGGGTTGCTGAGTGACGAAGGGGTCGGCGAGTACGCCCACGATTTCGAACGCCTCTCGATTTCCGAGGGTCGCCGGAAGACGAAGTTCACGATAACCTACGTCGACGAGAAGGACTCGTTTGCCGTCCCCGGCAAGCGCACCAGTGCGGTCCTCGAACGCCTGCTGGAGGGGAACCTCCGCGTCAAGGGCGTCATCGCGGACGACGAAGGCGTCAGCGGCGTTTTCCGTTTCAGCGAACTGACGCTGGTCGTCACCGAGTCGCGCCTGCTCAAACACATCGGCGAGTACACCTGGGCCGGCGACTTCGAGGCGTATCACTACGACGACGTGACGGGACTGCACTTCGAGGAGGGGAGCGTCGCCACGGCGGTGGTCCTCGAAGCCGACGGCCGTCCGGAACGCATCAAAGCGCCCAACGATCAGGCCGGGCTGTTCCGCAAGACGCTGGAGGGCTCGCTCTTCGCGTACCACGACGTGGACTCGCTTGGCGAACTCAACCACGCCCTCGAAGTCGACGAGACGGACGGCGAGACCGACGACGAGGAGGCGAGCCCCAACGGGTCGGACGGTCTCGGACTCGACTCGGGCATCGATCCGCTGGTCGGCGACGACGAGGACGCAGACCCGTCGGACGAGCGGCCGGCCGCAGCGGCCGGACAGCGTCAGTCGGCCGCCTCGGTCACCTCACAGAGTGACGCGACCGGCACCAGACAGGCGTCTCCGACGGCCGACGGCACCACGAACGACCCCGACATCGCCGCCGTCGAGGAGCAACTCGCGGCGCTGACAGAGACGATCGAACAGCAAAACGAGCTCCTCGCGAAACAACAGCAGACGATCAAGCAACTGATCAAAGAGCTCCGACAGGGCCGCTAGTCGCGTCCGAGCACTTTCCTGATACACGTCGAGCCGAAGGGCCCGAGTTCGTCGCTGTCGAACTGGACGAAGTGGCCCTCGGAGATGCCCGCGCCACAGCGCTGACAGTCGAACTCGCCCTCTTTGACGACGACGTCGCTCTCGAAGCTGACGAACGTACCCGTCGCGGTCGGCCGGACCGTCCCGCCATCGCGTTCGACGACCCCCTCTCGCTGTGCGGCCGTCAGGATCTCGCGCTGGACTGCCGGATCGGTGGTGACGATCTCGATGCGGTCCATCGCGTCCTTGACCGACAGCTCGGCGTGTTCGAGGTGGGCGAGCAGTTCCAGACCGAGCGCGACGCGATCGTCGGACGGCACGGTCGGAGCATCGACGGCGACGCTGGTAAACGTTCGGCTACTCCGTTGGGAGCGCCCCGCTGGTCCGTTGGCTCGACGGACCACAAGAGGTTTTACACTGCGAACGCGGTTTTCGACCGATGAAACAGTCGACGCGACGGCAACTCGGCGGCGTCGTAGTCTTCGCCGCACTCGTGGTCGTCGCGTCGCTGGTGCTCTCGCCCCGGCAACTGCTCGACGAGGTCGCACATCTCTCGGCACATCCCCTCCAGTTCGGCGCGGCGCTGCTCGTGCTGTATCTCGTTCGCCCGCTGTTTGCCTGGCCGATCAGTCCGATCTCCGCGCTGGTGGGCTACGTACTGGGCCTCCGATACGGGATCCCGGTCGCGCTGGTCGGGGCGACGCTGACGACGATCCCGCCCTTCCTGTTCGCCCGCCACGCCGGGCGTAGCGGCGGCGGCCTGTTCGCCCGGCTCAACGACGCGGGCCGACGATTCATCTCCGTCACGGGCGCGACTCGCGGCGTTCTCGCGGCGCGCCTCTCGCCGCTCCCGGCAGATCCAGTCTCGTACGGTGCCGGCTTCTCCGGCGTCTCGACGCGGGCCTACGTCGTCGGGACGTTCCTCGGAGAGATCCCGTGGGTGTTCGTGGAAGTGCTCGCCGGTGCGTCGATGCGGACCCTCTCGACCGAGGGGCTGAGCGCGGGCCTGCACGTGCTGCTTGGCTCGTTCGCGGTCGCGGTCGTGTTGCTGGCGGGGCCCGCGTACCGTCACGTCCGGTCGGGTCGGCCCTCCCGAAACTAGGTCGTGACCTCGAAGCGCGCACCGCCCGCGTCGCTTTGCCTGACCGTGATCGACCAGTCGTGAGCCCTGACGATGGTGTCGACGATCGCCAGTCCGAATCCGGTCCCCTCTTCGCTGGTCGTGAACCCCCGTTCGAAGATCGTCTCGCGCTGAGTCGGCGGAATCCCTGTCCCGTCGTCGACGACGGCGAACCCGTCGTCGGTGTCGACGACGCGGACCGTCTCGGCTCCGCCGTGGGAGACCGCGTTGCGAAACAGGTTGTCGAACAGTTCCTGGAGTCGGTCGAAGTCGGCCTCGACGCGGCTGTCGGTCTCGGCGACGAGTTCCTTCTCGTCGGCGCCGAGTTGCGACCAGGCCGTCTCGGCGACCACGTCGAGAGCGACCGGTTCGAGGTCGCCGACTCGCTGTCCCTGGCGGGCGAGCGTGAGGAGGTCGCCGATGAGCGCTTCCATCCGGTGGGCGGCGTCGGCCGCGTCTTCGAGGTGTTCGAGCTCGCCGGTCGCCATGGCGTGGTTGACGCGTCCCTGAACGACGTTGAGCGGGCTCCGGAGGTCGTGACTGACGACGCTGGCGAACTGTTCGAGCTGTCGTTCGCGCTGTTTGCGCTCGGTGATGTCCCGGATGACGCCGGCCGTCCCCTCGAAATCGCCGTCGTCGTCGGTCATGACGGCGATCTTCGTCTCGTTGTAGGTCTCCTCGCCGTCGTCGTCGACCGTCCGCATCTCGAAGGTCGCCACGTCTCGATCGGTGGTCAACAGCTCGCGGATGCGTTCCTCGGCCCGCTCGACGCCGTCTCCGACGACGAACTCCTCGGGCGACGCCCCGACGATCTCGGACCGCTCGTAGCCGATGTGGTCGGCCAGCGCGTCGTTGATCATCTCGATGGTCCCGTCGGGAGCCATCACGTACATCGGGTCCGCGACGCTCTCGGCCAGCGTCTCGTACTGTCGTAGCGTCTGTTCGCGCTCCTTGCGCTCGGTCACGTCACGGCCCACACCGGCGATGCCGAGGAACTCGCCGGTCGTGTCCGACAGCGCCGTGCCGTGGAACTCGTACGGAATCGTCTCGCCGGATTTCGTCTGCACCGCGGCCTCGTATCGCGACGAGCCGCTCTCGATCGCACGCTCGATGGCAGCTTCGACCGTGGGAACGTCATCGGGAGCGATGAACTCCTGTGCAGTCATCTCCGCGATCTCCTCGTCGCTGTATCCCGTCACGTCGACCACCTGCTCGTTCCACTGGCGCAGCGACCAGTCGGGGGTGACGACGTAGAAGAGGTCTTCGAGCGAGTTCAACACGTCCTCGACGTACGCTCGCTGCTCTTCGAGCGCCCGGCGCTGCTCCTTGCGAGCCGTGATGTCAGTGATAAACCCCTCCAGAATCTCCGTCTCGTCGTCGCGCGTGAGCAGCTGTCCCCGCTCCCACAGCCACCGTCGGTGCCCGTCGGCCGTCTCGATCCGGTAGGTCACTTCGAACGGCTCGCGGGTGTCGAGTGCCGACTGGACCGCCTCCCGGATGTCGTCGCGATCCTCGGAGTGGACCACGTCGGTCTCCCAGTCGACCCGTCCACTCTCCAGGGCGTCGGGCTCGTAGCCGGTCAGCTCCCGGACTCCCGCGCTGACGAACTGCATCGGCCAGCCCGGTTCGTTTCGACAGCGATACACCATCCCGGGGAGGTTCGACACCAGCGTCGAGAGGCGCTGTTCTTGCTGTTCGATCGGCGTCGTCGCTCTGTACTCCGCGATCGTTCCCTCGACCCGATCCACGAGCGTGCGGTACCCGTCGTCGCCGTCGCGAGGGAGGTACTCGGTGACGCCGGCAGCGACCGCCTCGCTGGCGAGCGCTTCACTGCCGCCGTCGGTAAACAGCAGGAACGGGAGGTCTGGATACTCCGATCGGACGGTTTCGAGGAGCGCGACGCTGTCGAGGGCCTGCTCGTCGTGGCCGCTGACGACGCAATCGAACCGGCCGTCGGCGAGTTCTTCGACTGCCGCTCCGCTGGTCGAGACGCTCTCGACGACGACGCCGTCGTCTGCCAGCCGCGCTGCGACGTCGCGTCGGACCTGCGGGTCGTGGTCCACGTGGAGCACCCGAACCCCGTCCCCAGGCTGGGTCATTACACGAGTCTCTGTCGCCCACCGTATAAAAATGTGTAGTTGTGTCGATATGACGAGCCACGGGTCGGCGTCGACCCCGGTCGTCGCGCTGTCACTGTTGCAAGCGACTCGCGACCCAAGGAACGCAAGACCCGCCCAGACTGACGGCCGGCAGTATCATACGGACAGTTGTAGCTCTTTACCAGATCGACCGCACGACAGTGTGCGGTCGACTGAGTGAACGTCTACAACCGTCCGTATCAGTAGAACGTGTCGGCACAGTCGTACACGACCCCGTGTACGGGACAGACGTACTTGCAGTGGCGGTGGTACATGGGCGTCTCGCACATCGGACAGGGCCGTCCACCGGTCTCGGTCATGGCTCTCTCTGGGACTCGGTCGGGCAAGAGCGTGTCGACGTTCGGCGTCGTGGGTGATACTACCGGCTGTCCATCTGTGACCGATTTCGCCACCCCGGGATGGCGAAGCTCGTCACGAAGTGACAGCCGGCAGTATGAATTTGGCACGGAATCCGAAGAACCGTTAAGGAGGTGGTGTCCCCAGCAACGGGCATGACACGGTTCGCCCGCCTTCGTCCGTCGGCCGACGACGCGGTGGCGCTGTTTGCCGGCGTCGCGGCCGTCGTGGGCTCGTTCGCCGCCGTCGGCTTCACCCCGTCGTTCGTCGCGTCACCGATCGATCGGTGGCTGGCCCGGCGGATGCCCGGCGCTGTGGTCTCGCTGGCGATCCAGTTTCTCGGTTCGCTCGGCCAGCAGCTGAACCTCGTCGCCGCCGCGCTCGCGGCCGTCTGCGTCGTCGCCGCGGTCGCACGCGTCGCCGGCACGCTCGGGGATCGACTCGCCAACCGCGCCGTCGGCCCCGTCGTCGCCGGTGCCGTCGTCTTCGGCGTCGCGACGCTACTGACGGGCTCTGTCCCTTCGAGCGGTGGTGCCGCAGTCGGGACGGCGCTCACACTCGGCCTCGCAGGGCTGTCGGGCTCGCTCCCGGCCCGCGGCGCGACGAATCCCGACCGTCGACGCGTCCTCGCGTCGCTGGGGACGGCGGCCGGACTCGGCGTCGTCGCCAGCGTCCTGACCGACGACACCAGCCAGCCGACCGCGACGATTCCGGACGACGCCAGTCCGGCGGTGCGCGACGCCCTCGAAGCGGCCACAGAGCAGTCGCTGGCCGTCGACGGACTCGAACCGCTCGTGAGCGACGAGTTCTTCAGCGTCGACATCAACGCCGTCGATCCCGAGGTCGACGCGAGCCAGTGGACCCTCTCGGTGACCGGCTCGGTCGAGGAGGAGATCACGGTCGACTACGAGCAGCTCCGGTCGATGGACGCTCGGACGGAGTTTCACACGCTGCGCTGTGTCGGCGAGTCGCTCAACGGGACGAAGATGGACAACGCTCTCTGGACCGGCGTCCCCGTCCGGACGCTGCTGGAGCGAGCCGCCCCCGACAGCGACTGTGACTGCGTGCGGGTCCACGCCGCCGACGACTACTACCAGGTGTTCCCGATCGACGCGCTCAACGGCGCAATGTTGGCCTACCGGATGAACGGCCGCCCGCTGCCACAGAGCCACGGCTACCCGGCCCGGGCGCTGGTGCCCGGCCACTGGGGCGAGATCAACGTCAAGTGGATCACCGAAATCGAGGTGATCGACCGCGACGCCGAGGGCTACTGGGAGGAACGTGGCTGGCACGGCACCGGACCGGTCGAGACCGTCGCGAAGATCCACGCCCAGAACGCCCTGCCCGACGGCCGCGTGCAGGTCGGCGGCCACGCCTACGCCGGGACGCGGGGCGTCTCGGCCGTCGAAGTCTCGACCGACGGCGGCGACAGTTGGTCGGAGGCGCGCCTCTCAGCGCCCCTCTTCGAGTCGGTCGACTGGGCCGGCGATCCCGGCGAGACGCCACACGCGCCGGACGTGTGGCGACAGTGGGCCTTCGAGTACGAGCCCCCAGCCGGCGAACACGAGGTCGTCGCCCGCGCCATCGAGGCCGACGGGACGGTCCAGCCCGAGACCGAACGCGAGGCCTTCCCCCACGGCCCCAGTGGGTGGGTGTCGAGGACGGTAGAGTAACCCGCCAGCGAACGGCAGCGCGCGACACGGTGGATTAGCTTGTCGCTCCGTCCACGTCGACACTCTGGGACCCCTCTGTCTCGTGGCCCAGCTGGGTCTTCAGCTGATCGAGTTCGCGATCGACCCGCTGTTCGGTCGAGCGCCGATCCAGTTCCCGGTCGATCTCGTCGCCCTCTGCGAGCACGTCGTCGAGCGCACCGCTCGCTTCGAGCTCTTCGAGTGCGGCCGCTCTGGCCTCCATCTGCTCGGTCCGTTCGGTCGCGCGCTCGATGGCACGGTTCACGTCGGCCATGTCGCTGCCGACCCCGGTGAACGCCTCGGCGACGCGAGCCGACGCCTCGGCCGCCCCGTGGCGTGCCTTCAGCGTCTCCTTGTGGGTTCGGAACCCCTCGATTCGTCCCCGGAGTTCGACTTGGCGCTGGACGAGCTGGTCCTGCGTCGCTTGCAGGCGATCGATCTGTTCGTCCAGGCCGGCGAGCTGATCGCTCGTCGCGTGTTTCTTCTCCAGGGCGCGCCTCGCCAGGTCCTCACGCTCCTGTCGGAGCGCTTCCTGACTCTGCTCGTCGTACTTCTCGACGGCCGCCCGCAGGCGTTTGCGGTGCATCTCCAGGCGCTTCTTCTGGGTGGTGAGGTCGGCGATGCCGCGGTTGATCTCCTGGAGTTCGTCCCGGAGTTGTTCGTAGGAGTAGTCCAGCTCTGCGACGGGGTCTTCGACGCGGTTCAACAGGGCGTTGAGCCACGACCGGACGACGAAGCCAAACCGCCGGAGCAGACTCACGGCCGCTCCCTCCGTTCGATGCGGTCGTGTCGGTCGGAGGCACTGTCCATGGATACACCAGAACGACGACCGAGCGGCGGTTAATCGTGCTTTCGGGTGTGTGTTCAGGAACCGACCAGTTGCGTATCAGCGTCGTGTGAATAGTCGGCCAGTCGCCTCGATCAGAAAAGGACGGCAACGTCGTAAACCGAGAGTGTCACACGCTCTTGGCCCCGGGTGTGGCCGACGATCGGCCACGGAGATCCGCAGTCAGATCTTCATGCGGGCAGTTGTAGACGTTTACCCGGTCGATCGCACACCGTCGTGCGATCGATCCGGTACAGAACTACAACTGTCCGTATCAACACTCCGACCAGCCACAGGACTCGCAGGTCTTGCAGCCTTCGGAGTAGTACAGCGACAGCGAGCTACACTCCGGACACTCCGGATTCTCGCCCGCGTCGATCAGTTCCTGCTGGTCGGCGTCGGTGGCCTCGCCCGGCGACGACGGTTCTGCGCCTGCCGCGTCCGTGGCCGAACTGTCGGCGGTGACGGCACCGCCGTCGGTCTCGGGCATGTTCGGATCCGCACTGTCGGCCTCGTCTTCGGCGGTCTGTTCGAGCGTGGCCTGGTCCGGGTACGCCTTGTCGATCTCGTCGTCGAGATAGCGACGCATCGCCGTGCCGATGGCGTCGGGGATCGACTGGATCTGTTCGCCCTTGTCCCAGGCGACCTTGGGCGAGCGGATGCCCTGCAGTTCGTCTGCGATCTCCTTGGGATCGACGCCCGAACGGAGCGCCGTCGAGATGGTCTTGGCCAGGGCCTCGGTGAAGGAGGCCGTAAAGCCGCCGGAGTTCCCGATGTTGGCGAACAGCTCGAAGGGCCGTTCCCGCTCGGGGTCCTCGTTGATGTTGACGTACAGCTTCCCGTAGCCGGTGTCGATGCGCTGGGTGACGCCGTGGAGCACGTCCGGTCGGCTCTGCTTTTCGGCGAACGGGCTGGTCTCGGGCTGCTCGCCGTCGGCCACTTCAAGCAGCGACTCGACCTGCTGATCGAGTGCGTCCTGCACGGCCTCGTGTTCGAGGAAGCCCCCGATGCCGTCGAAGACCTCCTCGATCTGGGCGACGATCTCGCCCTCGTCCATGTCGGCGAACTCGGTGTTCTGGGCCCGCGTCGTCAGCACCTGCTTGCTGCGGGTGCCGTCGCGGTAGTAGGTGACGCCCTTGCCGCCGTGCTCGTAGATGTACTCGAACACGTCCCGGGCGTCCTCGATCGTGGAGTCGTTGGGCGCGTTGACCGTCTTCGAGATCGCGGAGTCGACGCCCTGCTGGCAAGCACACTGGATGCCGGCGTGTTCTTTCGGCGTGAGATCGCCGGTCGTGACAAACAGCTCACCGATGGCGTCGGGCACCGTCGAGAGGCCGTCGACGCCATCGAAGGCGTTGTCGGCCATCTGCTCTTGGGCCTCCTCCTTGACCGCATCGACGTCGATGTCGTTAGCCTCCAGCACGCGCAGGAAGTAGTCGTCGAACTCGACGAGCATCTCGTCGCCTTGCACGTCGTCGGAGACGTTCTTGTAGTAGGCGACGTTGTAGATCGGCTCACAGCCGCCGGTGGTGTTGCCCACCATCGAGGTGGTGCCCGTCGGCGCGATGGTCGTCGTGTTGTGGTTGCGGATCGGGAAGCCGTCTTCCCACTCGTCGGCGTCGAGGCCGGTCTGGGACTCGAACCACTCGCGGTACGCCGTCGGGTCCGCGTACTTGGAGTTGTCCCACTCGTCGAAGGTGTCGCGGTCCTGCGCGAGTTCGTGGCTGGCCCACTTCGAGCCGTGGTTGATCTGGCGCATGATCTGGCGGGCGATCTCGTCGCCCTCGTCGGAGCCGTACTTGACCCCGAGCTGGATGTACAGCTGGGCCAGTCCCATGATGCCCAGCCCGATCTTGCGCATCTCTCGGACCTTCTCCTCGATCTTCTCGACCGGGAAGTCCGACATCGTGACGACGTTTTCGAGGAAGCGCGTGCCCAGCTCGATGCGGCGCTGGAACTCGTCGTTGTCCAGCGCGTCGTCGAGGAAGGCGTCGACGGCGTCTTCGAGGCTGTCGTACTCGTCGGCGTGTTGCTGGGACCAGACACGCCAGTCCGGGGCGTCCTGGTCGGCCAGCGTCGAGAGGTTGATGTGCCCGAGGTTACAGGCCTCGTACTCCTCCAGGGGCTGTTCTCCGCAGTTGTGAACGACGAGACCGTTGGCGACGAACGAGTTCGTGTCCGGTTCCGTCAGGTCGTAGACGGATTCGTGTCCGTCGGGGTCGACTGATTCGACCGTCGCCTCGAAGCGCTCGCTGTACGGGCCACGGTCGTAGCTTTCGAGGCGCTCGGCGAGTGCCTCGTTCTTCGAGTCCAGCAGGAACCCGATTTCGTCACGGAAGCGGACGAGATTGTCCTTGGCGATGACGAGATCGTGGTCGGCCTGTCGGTCGTACATCGCAGTGTCACCGTTTCCGTCAGGGAGTTCCTGTGGACCCGCTTCGTGGCGTTCTTCGTATATTTTGCTCGCGATTCCGAAGTTCAACAGGAGCGTCTGTACCTGCTTGAGCAGATCTGTGCTGGTACTCGTAAGCCGGATGGAGTTGCCCTTCTCTTTCTTACCCTGGACGCCACCATCGGCAGTGAACAGCGCACGGAGGAATCCACGGGCCATCTCCTCGCTGCCTCGCATCACAGCATCGGGGACTTGTAGCTTTTCGTCGACGAGCCCGATCTCTTGGGCTATCTCGTAGAGTCTGGCCGACCGAACGCGCTGTTCGACTGCTTGTGCGCCGCGGTAGTCGTCGTCTCGCGAGATTTCGCTGACGCCGACATCGTAGTTTGCGTTCCCGGCCGGTGCGCGAACGATGTCGTTCACGTCTGCGGCGAATTGCTCCGAGATTTCGGAATCTTCGTCGTAGAAGTTCAAGACGGCCCGTTCTTCACCGTGCTTGAGGTGGCCGTCACCCACGAGCCATCCGAGGACACGTCCCTCTTCGCCCGATCCGTGCTGACCGAACTCACCTTTCCGATTCTGGACGTTGACTGTATCGCCCGCGTCGAGATCCTGGGCTTCGACCCAGCCGTCGTCGGTCATGACACGATGATCGGCGGTCAGGCGAAGTTCGTACCCCTCTTCGGTCGTGAGCTTGTAGACATCTTTCTCGCCGGTCTTGTAGACGCTGCTGGCCTCTTTGACACGATCTTCGCTCAAACGGCCGTCGACCACGATGTCGCGTGCAACGCCCTGCTCGTAGAGTTCTTCGGCAGGAATCAGGCCGTTTTCAGTACTGACAAGTGTGTCACCCGTGATACACGGATTCGTCGCGAGGATGCGGTGATCTGGGTGTTCCTCCACGTCGAAGGAGTGTTGCTTGTTGACGCGTTCGAGGTAGATCACGCCCGGTTCGCCGTTCTCGTGTGCGCCGCCGATGATGCGCTCCCAGAGCTTCTCGGCGGGGATCGACAGCACTTCGCCGGCCTCGACGTACTCGCCGAGGTCGAACATCTCGTACAGTTCCGCGGTCTCCTCGGTGGCGACGTGGGGCTCGTTCGTCCGCGGGTTGGTGAAGGTAAACTCCTCGCCGGCCTGCAGCGCGTCCATGAAGTCGTCGGTGATGCCGACGGAGATGTTGAAGTTCGAGAGGTGCCCCTCGACGGCGTTGCGGAGGTGCTTCGGGACTTTGCCGTCCTCGTCGATGAGTTCGCGGGCCTCCTCCAGGGCCTCGGCGAAGGAGTTGTGCGTGAAGTCGTCGGGGTCGTTCAGTCGCAGCGTCTCGGCCAGCGAGACGTCCTTGTTCTTGGCGTGGATGAACTGGATGACGTCCGGGTGTGAGACGCGCATGACGCCCATCTGTGCGCCACGGCGGGCACCACCCTGTGCGATCGTCTCGCACATCTGGTCGTACGTGCGCATGAACGTGATCGGGCCCGAAGCGATGCCGCCGGTCGAGCCGACTTGATCGCCGTATGGCCGCAGTTGCCAGAAGGCGTATCCCATGCCGCCGCCGGACTGGAAGACCTGTGCGGCCTCCTTGGCGGTCTGGTGGATGTCGTCGATGTCGTCGTCGGGCGAGTCGACGAAACAGGCAGAGAGCTGCTGTAGCTCGTCGCCCGCGTTCATCAGCGTCGGCGAGTTCGGCATGAACGAAAGGTTCTCCATCGCGTCCTGGAACTCGCCGGCCACGTTCTCGACGTGGTCTCGTACCTCGTCGGGCAGCTCCGGGACGACGGTGTCGTAGGCGAACTTGTTGACGTTGTACACCGACAGCTCGGTCTCGGTGTCGTCACCGACGGTGGTGCCCTTGCCGAACACGTCTCCGGCGAGTTCGTCACGCCGCGGGTGGTCGGGTTTGAGCTGGTCCGGCGTGACCGTCACGTCGACGCCCCGTTTGTCGGCTTCGAAGACGGCTTCGGCCAGGGCGACGTTCTTGCCGACCCGATCGAACAGATCCTCCTGCTGTTCGATCAACTCGCCGTCGGCGTCCTTGCGGAGATAGCGGGCGGGCAGAATGTTGTGGTAGGCGTTGCCAGTGAGTCGGTCTTCGAGCGTGTCGCCGGTCGTTCGCTTGATCGGCAACTGTACCTCGTCGGCACCTGCACCTGCGTCGCTCATTCCTCGGTCCTCCTGCCGACAGTGGCCGTCTGTCGGGCGATACCCCTCTCGATGGTACGTGTAGATCCTCTCATTCGTAACGACGTTTGTGTTTGCACGGATTGCTAAATACCCAGCGATACGTGTCCCTGCGGGCACGCGACGGGAGACAGATCGCCGGGTGGTTTCGACGCTATGCGAAGTATCACTGGTGGGTAATATCAGCCACGATCCAGCGGGCAGCGCACGCGATTCGCTGTACGGTACATAGCAAACGCCGATAGCATATTAATGGAGCGAGACCGGAGTGAAAGTGAAAAGCGGCTCCCGAAAACCACCAGACGAGGGCCGAAATTTCAGTCGAAACCATTGGGGGTTTCGACTGGAGATTCCACGGACGGCCGGCGATCCTCGCCGGCCGATCACGCTGCGCCGTCGTCGTTCAGTCTTGCATTTTTTGTTTCTGATACGTTCGACGTGTCCCGGCGCGGCGACGCGGCGAGAGGGGCCGGCGACAAAGCATATGCCGGTGGGCGGTGAGTAGCCGGTATGCTCCTGACTATCGGTGGGTTCGGAACGATCCCCGCCCTGCTGGTCGGCCTCGCCGCGCTGGCTGTCGTGATCTTGATCGGGCGGATCGTCCTCAAGTTCGCGTGGCGTCTGGTCGTTCTCGCCGCGGTCGCCGTCGGCGTGCTCTACTTGCTCGGACTGCTCGGCATCTCCGTGCTCTGACCCGGATCGACACCGACGACAGCAGTTCAGAGGCCGTCGAGGAAGTTCTCGATGAGGTCGTGGCCGACTGCAGTCAACACCGATTCGGGGTGGAACTGCACCGCTTCGATCGGGTGCTCGCGGTGGCGGACACCCATCACCAGTTCGACCGTCCCGTCGTCGGTCGCCACGTCGGTCGTGGCCGTCACGTCGAAGCAGTCGGGCACCTCGTCGGCGATCAGCGAGTGGTAGCGACCGGCCTGGAACCCCTGATCGAGTCCGGCGAAGACCCCCTCGCCGTCGTGGTCGATCGGGAACGCCTTCCCGTGGATCGGTTCGGGCGCGCGGCCGACCGTCCCGCCGTACTCGTAGACGGCGGCTTCCAGGCCCAGACAGACCCCGAGCGTCGGGACTTCGGGGCCGACTTCTCGCAGCACGGCCATCGTGACGCCCACGTCGCGGTCGTTCTTCGGGTGGCCCGGACCGGGCGAGACGACGATCGCGTCCGGATCGACGGCCCGGACCTCGGCGAGTGTCGCCGTGTTGCGCAGTACCTCGGTGTCGGCGTGTTCCGAGACGTACTCGACGAGATTGTAGGTAAAGGAGTCGAAGTTGTCGACGAACAGCACCGTCGGTCGGTCGCCGTCGGCCGCCTCGTCGCTCATCGGGACTCCTCCTCGTTCGCGTCGGCCGCGGGCTCTCGAATGCGCTCGACGGCGTCCAGCACGCCGCCCATCTTGTTCTCGGTCTCCTCGTACTCCCCACTGGGGACGGAGTCGGCGACGATCCCGGCACCGGCCTGCACGGTCGTGCGCTCGGTCCGCTCACCGTCGACACCCGCTGGGGCCTCGCACTGCTCGATCGTCGCCGACCGGATCACGATCGCGAAGTCCGTGTCGCCGGTCCAGGAGAAGTAGCCGACGCCACCGCCGTAGACGCCGCGGGGCGACCGCTCCAGTTCGTCGATGATCTCCATGGCCCGGATCTTGGGCGCACCCGAGAGCGTCCCCGCCGGAAACGTGGCACGCGTGGCGTCGAAGGCGTCTGCCGCCTCGTCGAGCGTGCCGGTCACGGTCGATTCGATGTGCTGGACGTGGCTGTACTTGAGGACGTTCATGAACTCCTCGACGCGGACGCTCCCGGGCGCTGCGACCCGGCGCACGTCGTTGCGAGCGAGGTCGACCAGCATCGTGTGCTCGGCCCGTTCCTTGTCGTCGGCGAGCATCTCGCCCGCGAGGCGGCGGTCCTCGACTGGGCTCGTCCCGCGCGGACAGGTCCCCGCGATCGGGTTCGAGACGATCCGGTCGTCGGCCACCGAGACGAGCGTTTCGGGGCTCGCGCCGACGATGCTCAGCCCGTCGTAGTCGAGCAGGTACATGTACGGCGACGGGTTGACCGCCCGCAGCGACTCGTAGAGGGCGAGTGGGTCCATCTCGCCGTACAGTTCCCGCTTGCGCGAGATGACGCCCTGGTAGATGTCGCCGCTGAGAACGGACTCCTTGGCGTGTTCGACGGCGTCTTCGTACTCGTCGCGCGGCCCGGCCTCCTCGTGGGCGGGGACGAAGCTGCCGGTTTCGAGGTCTGTGGCTCCGTCGAGGACGGCCTCGACTCGTTCGACCTCGTCGAGCAGCGCGTCGTAGCGCGCGCCGGGATCGTCACCCGGTCGGACGATCGGGGTGAACACGAGCGCGGCCGTCTCCTCGACGTGATCGAAGCGCAGCGTCGTCGTCGTCAGCGCGAACTGTGCGTCGGGGAAGCGAGAGTCCGGTCGATCCAGTCCGACCTCGTCGAGCCAGAGATCGTAGACGGCGTCGTAGGCCAGGAAGCCGACGAGGCCGCCGTCGAGGTGCTGGCGATCGTGGTCCGGGAAGCCCCGCAGCTCCACGTCCGGCATGGCCGCCCGAAGGTCGTCTAACACGTCGCCTCCGTCGGTCGTCACGAGGTCGGCGATCCGGTCGTCGAAGACCTCGACGCTGGTCTCGTCGTCGACCGTGATCACCGCGTCGGCGTCGTAGCCGACGAACGAGTAGCGGGCGTGGCGGTCGTCGGTCGCCGGTGCGAACGCGCCGTCGGGATCGCTGGAGGCGACCTTCTCCGCGCTTTCGAGCAAGAAGGTGTGGCCGCCTTTGCCGGGGGCACCGTCCGTGGTCCGGCCGGTCAGCGCGGCGTAGGCCGCCAGAGGCTCCACGTCGGCCGACAGCTCCGCGACCGCTCGCACCGAGACCGGGCCGTCGGCGGTCGCTCGGTCGACGAACGTCTCGCGGTCGATATCGAGAGTCACTGTCCCGCCTCCACGGCCGCGGGGTCGGCGCGCTTTGCCTGCTGGACGAACGCCCGGACGGCGTCGTGGTCCTTGACGCCGCCTTCGGCCTCCACGCCGGAGGCCACGTCGACGCCGAACGGTCGGACCGTCCCGACGGCCTCGGCCACGTTCTCGGGCGTGAGTCCGCCCGCGAGGACGACCGGCGCGTCCAGCGTGTCGACGATCTCCCGCGTCCGGTCCCAGTCGTGGGTCTCGCCGGTGCCGCCGCCGCCTTCGGCGTCGACCGAGTCCACGAGGAGGGCGTCCGCGGCGTCGGCGTACGCCTCGATCTCGGCGTGGTCGGCGTCGACGACGGCGACCAGCTGCGAGTCGACGCGTCGTCCGAGCGCGCCCAGCTGTGTCGGGGTCAGTCCGTCGTGGACCTGCACCACGTCTGGCTGGACGGTCTCGACGCGGCGGGCCACGGACTGGACGGCCTCGGGCATCGTCACCAGCACGCTCGTCACGAGCGGTGGCACGCCAGCCACGAGCCTGGCCGCGGTCTCGTCGTCGACCTCGCGGGGCGTGTCCACGCTGACGCCGTTGATGACACCGACCGCGTCTGCGCCCGCGGCGACGACGCCCTCGCGGTCCTCGCGGCGAGTGATACCACAGACCTTGACCCGCGTCATGCCTCGCCTCTGAGCTCGTCGAACTTCCTGGCGGCGTCGCCGGACTCGATCGCCTCGCGAGCCGCCTCGACGCCGGCCTCGTGGCTGTCGGCTTCACCGGCGACGTAGACCGCCGCGCCCGCGTTCGCGAGGATGATGTCCTGTTTCGGTCCGGTGACGGTCCCCTCGACGATCCCTCGCAGGTCCTCGGCGTTCGCTTCGGGCGTGCCGCCGGCCACGTCTTCGATGTCGGCCGTCGTCAGTCCGATGTCTTCCGGCACGAGCGTGTACTCCTCGATCTCGGAGCCGGTGACCTCTGCGACGACGGTCTCTCCGTGGATCGCAATCTCGTCGAGTCCGTCGCCGTGGACGACCATCGCTCGCTCGACGTCCATCCGGGCCAGCGCCTCCGCGATCGTCGGCACGAGGGCCGGATCGTAGACGCCGAGCACCTGCGCGTCCGCACCGGCGGGGTTGGTCAGCGGTCCGAGGATGTTGAAGATGGTCCGCATGCCGAGTTCCTTGCGCGGGCCGATGACGGCCTTCATCGCCGGGTGGAAGACGGGCGCGAGCATGAACCCGATCCCGTCGTCCTCGATTGCCTGCTCGACCTGTGGCGGTTCGGCCCCCACGTCGACGCCGGCCACCTCCAGCACGTCCGCGCTCCCCGACGAGGAGGAGACGGAGTAGTTGCCGTGCTTGGCGATGGGGACGCCGGCACCCGCGGCGACCATCGTGCTCGTCGTCGAGACGTTGATCGTGTCGTAGTCGTCGCCGCCGGTGCCACAGGTGTCGACCAGCGGCCTCCGGTCGGGGTCGATCGTCCGCGCGGCGTCGCGCATCCCCTCGGCGAAGCCGGCGATCTCGGCCACGGTCTCTCCTTTCGCCCGCAGACCGGTCAGCAACGCCCCGATCTGGGCCTCCGTGGCGTCCTCGAAGACCGCCGTCGCCGCCTCGCGAGCCTCGTCCTGTGTCAGATCCTCTCCCTCGGTCACGCGTTCGATGTATTCCTGCATTGTGGGCCACCAATGAACTCTTTCGTGTTGTAATGTACAATCTCGTACATCTAAATAAGGCTGTCGGGACCACGTGACGGGTTCGATATCGGGACATCGCCCGAGCGGACACGCCGTGTCCCTCGAATCGCGCTCGACCGAACCATGTCCACAACCCACAGACGGCGCTGGGATTCGCTTTCGAAACATTCAATTATACCCCTCTGCAACGGATGAGTGTAGATAGAAGCCAACGCGGGTTGGTGGTCTAGTTGGTTATGACACCTCCTTGACATGGAGGAGGCCGGCGGTTCAAATCCGCCCCAACCCATTTCTGCGACGAACGGACGTGAGAAGTGAATGGCGCGGTGATTTGAACCCTATCAGTCGCGCACAGCGCAGCGAGCACGTCTGATTCCGGTTCAAATCCGCCCCAACCCATTTTTGACGACACAAACCGCGAGCGAAGCGATTCGTTCGCCGGTCTTGATGCCGCCCCAGTCGACAGACGGCACCGCTTCGGGGACGCTTCCTCGTGAGTGTCGCGTGTGGTTCGGCGGTAGCTCCTCGAAGCCGGCGTTTCGAAACCGCCGCTGGATGACGGTGTGCCGGCTGTGTCACAATTTTTCGCGTGCGATACCGCCGGTCCCAATAGCTTCATACGCCGTCCGCCAGAGTGTGATCACATGGACGAGACGATCTGCTCACGTCGGCCGTTCGAACAGTTCGTGCTGCTGGCGGTCGCCGAACTGACCATCGAAGGAGAGACGCCCGTCCAGTCCCACGTGGTGACAGAGACGATCAAAGACCAGCTCGATACGGTCGCTCGTGATCCGTTCGGCGGCGTCGAACGACAGGCGGTCGTGTCGGCGCTGGGATCGCTCGCGGCGGACGACCTGTTGTCGACCGAGCGGACCACGTCGGCGACGGGGAAGGGGCGGCCGGCCTACGACGCCGAGGTCGGCGTGAAGACGATCGTGGGGACACTCCTGGACGACGACACGGTCGGCCCCTACGCCGAGCGCCTGCAAACGACAGTCTGAGCGGTGTTTCTCCGCCGCGGGGCTGCCGATCGGCGTCTCGGAACGAAATCCACTTGCAGATAGCCAACCGACCTCCGCGTATGCGCGAGTTCGAGTTCACGGTCCAGTACGAGTCGGGCGCGGACGACCTGATGGACCTCTTTGTCGAGACTCCGTCGCTCTACGCTCGCTCGCAGGCCTGTTTCGCCAACGCGGACGCGATGTGGCGAATCGACCGCATCGTCGGCCCGTCGGACGTGCTCGACCGGCTCGACGATCTCTATCTCGACGAGTCGATCTGTAACGAGTGTCTGGACATGGAGCAGTGCTCGTCCACGCGCGAGTACCAGCTTCTGGACGCCGGTCCGGAGCATCGCCTGGTCTACACGCGCCGCCAGGAGATCGACCGCTGTCACTCAATCCCGTATCTCGCCGTCGACTACGTGGGTGACGGGGTGCTGTTCGACGCGGAACGGTCCGACGACGAGTACGTCTGGCGGGTCCTGATGCCGGAGGCGACGCCGGTCGGCGAGCTGTACGACGCGATCGAGCGGAACCTCAGAGACGGACTGACGCTCGAACTGGGCCACGTCGCCGGAATCGACGGCTGGCGCGGCGACGATGCCTTCGACGCCGATCTCACTGTCGAGGAGCGTCGAACCCTACAAGCGGCCGTCGACGCGGGATACTACCGGACGCCACGGGAGACGACTGTCGGCGAACTGGGCGAGCGACTGGACGTGCCGCGATCGACGGTACAGTACCGGTTACAGCGAGCGGAGGGCAAGGCCGTCGAACAGTTCGCTGACGGCAGTCTCTAGACGATCGAGGCGTTGCTCGCTTCCTGCTCGATGGCCGGTGGCTCGCCGGCTTCCAGGCGTTCGAGCCGGTCCATGATCGTGTGGACCACGTCACCCTTCGTACAGGGAGCCACGTGCTGGAGTTCCCCGCCCTCGTACTCGGCCAGCCCCATCACGGGCAGGACCATCGCCGAGTAGTCGTCGGTGATCTCCGAAGAGATCTCGGTCGTCTGGTAGAACGACTCCAGCGAGACGTTGTTCGACAGCGCCCACTGCTTGAACTCGGCGACGCGATTGAGGATGTACCGACCCTCTTCGGTGTGGGCGGCCGCCGACTCCCGGGACACCTGCTTGCCCCAGACGATGACCGAGAAGTCTTCGATCGCGTCGTTCTGGTCCAGCGTTTCGAGTCGCTCGATGACGGCCGCCTGTCGCTCGTGGGCACCGTCGGGAACGAGCGACCGGACGTAGAGTTCGATGTGGGGAGAGTGGGTATCGGACATGGTTCAACTGATCTACGTGTCAGAACACACGTACCACACTAATAGTTTGTGTGGAGCGCTTGACGTGGGTAACGTTCACATACAAAATAGTGGGTAGAGCGGTTTTACACTGGCTTCGGTAGCAGCTAGTTCTGTTATCGTTCAATTGAAATGGAGAAACCCTTTCCAATTATAAGCAGATGTTTAAGAAATTCTATACTGGTCGATCTGCGGTGTCTCGCTGTTGTGGTCGGAGCGGCGTCGCCGTCGTCGCCGGGTCGCCGGTTCCGCCTCACACCGTCTGTGCCAGCGCGTTACGATATCGCTCTCTCGGTCGCGACGGTCCGGGGACGAACAGCCGGCAGCGTCAGTCGTCGTCGAGTCGGGCGAGTGTCTCGTGAGCGCCGACGACCATCGCCGGAACGACGAGCATGAAGATGTGTTCCTCGATCGGAATGCCGAGCAGTTCGACGCCGGTTCGCATCGGGATCGCGAACACGCCGACCTCCAGCGTGTACCAGTCCCAGACGTACGCGAACGGATAGAGGACGGCGATCGTTCGGGCGGCAGTCCGGACCGCGTCGGCGTACCAGAGCAGGCTGGCTGCGACGAGACCCCACACGATCTCTGTCGCGAGATACGTGTACGGACCGAGGACGGTGATGTCCGGGAGCACGCCGGGTGTTCGGGCGCTGGCACAATGAACTGCGGGGGTGAGCGAGTCCGACGAGCGTTCTCAGGGTCTGGAACCGGAACCAACTTTGATTACCTCCGGCGTCGAACCATCGTAGTGGGAAGTACGATGAATATAGCTGATATTGCCACTAGTGATTTTGTTGAACTCGACGCCGATGTCCGCCTCGGGAAAGTGCGCTCGATCTTCGAGCGCGAGAACCCCAAGGGAATCGTCATCACCGAGGACGGGGCGTACGCCGGCGTGATTACCCAGAAGCAGCTGGTCCAGTCCCACGTCGAGGACAACGCGAAGGCAGGTGCGATGATGCGGTCGGCCCCGAAAGTCGAACGTCACGACGACGTCCGCGAGGTCGCGCGCGTCCTCGTCGAGGGCGGTGCGAAGATCGCACCGGTCTTCGAGGGCGACTCTCTGTGGGGCGTCGTCACGGGCGACGACATCCTCGCAGCCGTCCTGGAGAATCTCGATGCCCTCACCGTCGAACAGATCTACACCAAAGACGTCGTCACGATCACCGAGGAGACCCACGTCGGGCAAGCGATCAACCTCCTGCGCAAGCACGGCATCTCTCGCGTGCCCGTGCTCGACGACGACGGGGACCTCTCTGGCATGGTCACGACCCACGACATCGTCGACGTGGTCGTCCGAGACATGAACAAGGCGACGCGGGGCGACCGCTCGGGCGAGAACGACCGCGTCCTCGATCTGCCGGTCTACGACGTGATGAACAGCCCCGTCGAGACGACCTCGCTCGACGACTCCGTTCGCGACGCCGTCGAACGGATGCTCGAAAACGACTTCGCCGGCCTCGTGGTCACGCCGGACCACGACGACTCGCTGGTCGCCGGCATCGTCACCAAGACGGACGTGCTCCGCGCGCTGACGTTCACCGAGGAGGACCACATGGACGTACAGATCACCAACATCAACCTCCTGGACAACACGATCTCTCGGGACGACATCCGCGAGGAGATCGGCGACGTGGCCAGCAAGTACCAGGACATGCAGGTCCAGCACGCCCACGTGCGCTTCCACGAACACAAAGAGAAGCTCCGTGGCACGCCACTGATCCAGTGTCAGATCCGCCTGCGCACCAACAAGGGACAGGCCGCCGGCTCCGGCGAGGGCTACGGCTCCGACACGGCGTTCAACGTCGCCCTCGACAAGCTCCAGCGCAACGTCCTGGAGATGAAAGGCGTCCGCGCCGACGAGGAGTACCGCGGCCAGCTGCTACGGAAGCTGGGCGAGCTGTAGGTTCTGGTCTCGATCCCGTTTTTGCGAGTCCCCACATGCCAGCCGCAGCGTTCGTCGCGGGGAGTCAGAGAACCTGATTGGGTGCGAACAGGACGACGGCGACCAGAGCCAGCAGGATCAGTATCGCGATGACACGCAGGACGCCTGCGGTCCGTCGACGATCTGTCGGCAGGGACTCTGCGATCCCCGACAGGACGAAGCCCGCGGCCATGACGAGGAGAAAAGTGTTCGAACTGCCGCGCAGGGCACCGTAGGCGTAGACGCCCACGAACAGGACCGCTCCGAAGAACATCACGAGCGTCTTCGGGCTGCCGGCCGGTTCGTTCAGGACGACGGCTTCGATCTTGGAGGGCATCGTGTGGATGGTGTCCGCCGAGGCTCAAATAGTTGGGGTGCGATCAGTAGACGGTGGTGAGAGAACGCGGCGGGATATTTTTGATAACAACGCTACCGGTGTCTTCGTTGTTACAGCGAAGGTTCCCAACGGCCCTAGGGAATCGCATCAATGGAATATCAGTGAGGAACCAGCAGACGGGTGGGTACACATCTCCATCGAAGCCGAAAATGCTGTTAATATGACCTATGCAATTGCCTGATTCCGGTAAATAAGATCTCTCTACCGACGACGAGCATTCGCGCGAACGAGCGGTTCGAAGAACCCGGTAGTTCGCGCGATTCACTGAACCGAGCAAAGCGAGGTTCAGCCTTTTTCGCCCACGTTTTTGCGCAAGCGGTGCGCCTTCGGCGCACCCGCCGCGCAAAAAGGTGGGTTCCTATTGGAAGCCGATGCGGCCGCCACCGCGAGCCTGCTGGGGTTCGCCGCCGCCCTTGAACTCGTCTTGCATCTGCTCGTAGTAGTCGCGGATGTCGTCGGTGATCGTCGGGCGCACGTTCTCCATGGCCTGGCGGAAGTGCTTCATCTCGACCGTGTCGGCGTCGTCGTCCTCGCGCAGCGCCTCGATGGCGGCCTCGCGGCCGATCGACTCCAGGTCGGAGCCGACGTAGCCGCCGGTCATCTCGGCGAGTTCGCGCAGGCTCACGTCCGGCGACAGTGGCGTGTCGTCGGTGTGGATCTTGAGGATCTGCTCGCGACCCTCGATGCCGGGTTCGCCGACCATCACGAGGCGGTCGAAGCGACCCGAGCGGATCAGTGCCGGATCGATCATGTCCGGCCGGTTGGTCGCGCCGATCACCATCACGTCCTCCATCTCTTCGAGTCCGTCGAGTTCGGTCAGCAGTTGGTTGACGACGCGCTCGGAGACGTTGCTCCCCGTCTCGCCGCCACGCCCCGGCGCGAGCGAGTCGAGTTCGTCGAAGAAGATCACCGTCGGTGCGACCTGCCGGGCCTTCCGGAAGGTCTGACGGATCGCCTTCTCCGACTCGCCGACCCACTTCGAGAGGAGCTGTGGGCCCCGCACCGAGATGAAGTTGGCGTCGGTCTCGTTGGCGACGGCTTTGGCCATCAGGGTCTTGCCGGTCCCCGGCGGCCCGTACAGCAGGACGCCAGAGGGCGGCGAGACGCCCATGCGCTCGAACTTCTCCGGGCTGTTCATCGGCCACTCGACGGACTCCTGGACCTGCTCTTTGGCGTCGTCGAGGCCGCCCACGTCGTCCCAGGAGATCTTCGGGAGCTCGACCAGCACCTCCCGCATGGCGCTCGGACTCACCTCGTTGAGGGCACCGCGGAAGTCCTCGCGTTTGATGATCATGCGGTCGATCAGGCTCGGCGGGATATCCTCCTCGTCTAAGTCGATCTCGGGGAGGTACCGGCGCAGCGCCTTCATCGCGGCCTCTTTGGTCAGGCTCTCGATGTCGGCACCGACGAACCCGTGGGTCTCGGTCGCCAGGTTCGAGAGGGCCACGTCGTCCGAGAGGGGCATCCCGCGGGTGTGGATCTGGAGGATCTCCTCGCGGCCGACCTCGTCGGGGACGCCGATCTCGATCTCGCGGTCGAACCGGCCCGGTCGGCGCAGTGCGGGATCGACGCTGTCGACGCGGTTGGTCGCGGCGATGACGATGACCTGCCCGCGGGATTCGAGGCCGTCCATCATCGTCAGCAGCTGGGCGACGACACGGCGCTCGACCTCGCCGGTCACGTCCTCGCGCTTGGGCGCGATCGAGTCCAGTTCGTCGATGAAGATGATCGAGGGGGCCTCCTCGCTGGCGTCCTCGAAGATCTCCCTGAGTTGCTGTTCGGACTCGCCGTAGTACTTCGAGATGATCTCCGGACCGGCAATAGAGAAGAAACTGGCAGAGGTCTCGTTGGCGACGGCCTTCGCGAGCAGGGTCTTGCCCGTGCCCGGTGGACCGTGGAGCAACACCCCCTGTGGTGGCTCGATGCCGAGCTTCTTGAAGATCTGGGGG
>Ga0207754_100217_pt1 | contig 29346 bp, 33 predicted proteins | sample A23E1SouthBayCA_FD_187728 | JGI IMG/M metagenome (GOLD analysis project Ga0207754, IMG submission 187728) | Aerobic enrichment media microbial communities from Eden Landing Ponds, California, USA - A23 E1 (SPAdes) | ecosystem: Environmental > Aquatic > Marine > Unclassified | place: Emeryville...
GTCGTACTCGCTCACGCCCTGCCGTTCGAACCACTCGGTGCGGCGCGAGCCGTCGAACACTTCGCCGTCGACGCCCAGATCGTCGATCAGCGCGGCCATCTCGTCGGTGTCACAGAAGTCCTCCGTCACGAGAACGAAGGACAGACGGTCGGTGTCGAACCCGTGTCGACGCGCGTTCTCGACGTACGCCTCGATGCACTCGTACTCCCTGATCGTCGGTACGACGACGCAGATGTCGGTCATTGGTTGCCCACATCTCTTTAGGCAACCCTAAAATACCTGTCGTTGTCGTCTATCGCCCACGAAAGAAGTCTTCGGAATAATTTGCCAGTCGGTAATGAATGTATATAGTAAATATAGGCTGAACAAGGAGAACTATTATTTGCTTGCCCGCGGCGTGTTCCAGTACCATGAACAGACAAACTACTGGGGGCGAGCGCGGCCAGCCATGAATCTCGATGGCCAGACCTGCGTCGTGACCGGGTCGTCGCGCGGGATCGGACGCGGTATCGCCAAGGACCTGGCCGCCCACGGGGGCGACGTCGTGGTGAACTACCGCTCGTCGGAAGACGAAGCCAGGGCCGTCGTCGAGGAGATCGAAGACGACGGCGGCACCGCGATGGCCGCACAGGCCGACATCTCCGAGCAGGACGACGTGGAATCGATGGTCGCGGCGGTACACGACACGTTCGGGTCGGTAGACGTACTCGTCAACAACGCCGGGGTCACCATCGACAAGAAGTTCGAGAACATGACCCGCGAGGACTGGGAGACGGTCATCGACGTGAACCTCGGCGGCGTCTTCAACTGTACGAACGCCTTCTACGAGGACATCGAGCAGTCCGAGGCCGGGCGACTTATCAACATCTCCTCGGTCGTCGGCCAGCAGGGCAACTACGGGCAGGCCAACTACGCGACGACGAAGTCCGGTCTGTTCGGGTTCACCCGAACGCTCGCGCTCGAACTCGCCGACACCGGCTCGACGGCCAACTGCATCGCACCGGGGTTCGTCGCCACGGACATGCTCGAAGAGGTTCCAGAGCGTGTGCAGGAGAAGATTCTGCGAGAGATCCCGCTGAACCGGTTCGCCACGGTCGAGGACATCTCGGGGATCGTCCGGTTCGTCGCCAGCGAAGAGTCGAGCTACATGACCGGGCAGGTGCTGGGCGTCAACGGCGGTATGGAGTGGTAACATGAGTGAGCACGACACAGATTCGGACGGCCAAGCGGAGACCGACGACGCGGTCTCCGACCCCATCGAAGAGCTTCGGGAACGCAAACGCGAAGCACAGCTCGGCGGCGGCGAGGACCGCATCCAGGCCCAGCACGACAAGGGGAAGATGACCGCCCGCGAACGGATCGACTTCCTCGTCGACGACGGGACGTTCAACGAGATCGACCCCTTCGTCGAACACCGGTCGACGAACTTCGGGATGGAAGGAAAGCAGTTCGCGGGCGACGCCGTCGTGACGGGCTACGGCGAGGTCGACGGGCGAAAGGTCTTCCTGTTCGCCCACGACTTCACCGTCCTCGGTGGCTCCGTCGGCGAGGTCGTCGCCGACAAGATCTGCAAGGTGATGGACAAGGCCATCGAGAACGGCGTGCCCGTCATCGGGCTGAACGACTCCGGCGGCGCGCGCATCCAGGAAGGGGTCGACTCGCTCGTCGGCTTCGCCAAGATCTTCCAGCGCAACACGGAGGCCTCGGGACTGATCCCGCAGATCTCGGCGATCATGGGGCCGTGTGCCGGCGGCGCGACCTACTCGCCCGCGCTGACGGACTTTACCTTCATGGTCGAGGACACCAGCCACATGTTCATCACGGGGCCGGACGTGATCGAGACGGTCACCGGTGAACAGGTCTCTAAGGGCGAACTCGGCGGTGCGGGCTCACACTCCTCGAAGTCCGGCGTCGCTCACTTCGCCTACCCAAGCGAGGAGGCCGCACTGGAGAACATCCGGCGGCTCCTCTCGTATCTCCCACAGAACAACATGGAGGACCCGCCGCGGGTCAAACCGTGGGACGAACCGGACCGCGAGGTGCCGGAGGTCACCGACATCGTCCCCGACGCCCCGCGCAAGCCCTACGACATGACGAAGGTCATCGGGAGCATCGTCGACGAGGACTCGTTCTTCGAGGTCCACGAGAACTGGGCGCGCAACGTCGTCGTCGGCTTCGCCCGCATGGACGGGCGCTCGGTCGGGATCGTCGCCAACCAGCCCCGGGTCAGCGCCGGGACGCTGGACATCGACGCCGCCGAGAAGGCCGCCCGGTTCATCCGGATGTGTGACTCGTTCAACGTCCCGATCGTCTCGCTGGTCGACGTGCCGGGCTTCATGCCCGGGACCGACCAGGAGCACAACGGGATCATCCGCCGCGGGGCGAAGCTCATCTACGCCTACGCCGAGGCGACGGTGCCGCTGCTGTCCGTGGTCGTCAGGAAGGCCTACGGCGGGGCCTACATCGTCATGTCCTCGAAGTTCCTCGGTTCGGACGTGAACTACGCCTGGCCGGGCTCTGAGATGGCGGTGCTCGGACCCCGCGGTGCGGTCAACATCCTCTATCGCAACGAGATCGCCGAGGCCGACGATCCCGACGCCCGCCGGCAGGCGCTCATGGACGAGTTCCGCGAGGAGTTCGCTCACCCCTACGGGCCGGCCAAGCGGGGCTACCTCGACGACGTGATCGAACCGAAGGACACCCGCAAACGACTGATCGACGACCTCGACCTGCTGGAACGGAAACGCGAGGAGTCGCCGCCGAAAGACCACGGCAACATCCCACTGTAACGATGTCGTCACTCGAACCAACCGACGACGACGAGGAAGCGGTCGAAGACGCCGACGAAACGACGGTGACCGTCACTGCCGGCGACCGGGAACTGGACGTGTCGCTCCCGGACGACGCGTCGGCGTCCGAGGCCGCGGCCATCGCCTCGGCGATCAGTGCCCACGTCACGGATCGCCAGCGCGCAGGGGCCGCCGCGGCGGCAGCCAGCGACTCCGAGCCCGAGTACGCCAACGAGTGGGTACTCGAAGGGCGTCTCGAACGCTTCGGCAAGCGCCGCCGCCCACAGCGAGTCGAGCGAGGCGACGAGTGGAAGGCGGCCGGTCGGTCGTTCTATCGATAGGCGCTACTCTGCGCCGTTCATCTCTCGGAGCACTTCGAGGTCGCGGGTGGTCTTCGCGAACTCCGCGGTGGGATTGTACGCGTCACAGTGGTCACACTGGAACCGCTCTCCCGACGCCGGAAGGTCGGAGAGGCGCTGTTCCCACTCGGTCGTGCAGTCGGGACACTGGAGCTGTATCCAGGCTTCCTGCATGTGTTCGTGTGCCAGTGGCACACTCATATACTTTGTCCGGGCTCTCGACCGCCGGGAACGCGGGCCACAACGACACCTAGAGTGACAGGTCAGGGCAAAGACAACTGGAACCACAACGAACACAATACCCCCGCGAGTCCCCACCCACATGGGAGTCGCCGTAATCGAAGCGTCGATGACGAAGTTCGGCCAGCGCGACGCCTGGCTCCGCGATCTACTCGCGGAGGCGGGCGAGGCGTGTCTGTCCGACGCACCCATCGACAACGACGACGTGGAGCATCTGTACGTCTCGAACATGTCCAGCGGGGAGTTCGAGGGGCAGACGGGCGTGATGAACTGGCTGGCCCACGATCTCGGCCTGCTGCCGGCCTACAGCGAGCGGGTCGATCAGACGTCTTCCTCCGGCGGTGCGGGGATCTACGAGGCCTGGCAGTCGATCGCCTCCGGTGCGAGCGAGATGACGCTGCTGGTCGGCGGCGAGAAGATGACCCACAAGACGACGCCGGAAGCGACCGACATCATCGCCTCGATCACTCATCCCGACGAGTACAAACACGGCGTCACGCTGCCGTCTTTCGCCGGCCTGACAGCTCGCCACTACCTCGAACGGTTCGACGCCCCCCGCGAATCGCTGGCGAAGGTCGCCGTGAAGAACCACCGCAACGGCGTCGACAACCCCAACGCGCAGTTCCAGAAGGAGATCACGATGGAGACGGCCCTGGAGTCGCCGATCGTCGCCGACCCGCTGCGCCTGTACGACTTCTGTCCGATCACGGACGGCAGCGCCGCGATGCTCTTTACCACCGAGGAGCGGGCGGCCGAGTTGACCGACGATTACGCCGTCGTCTCCGGGATCGGCGGCGCGACGGACACCCACGTCGTCCACGAGCGGACGGATCCGACGGTGATGGGCGGCGTCGTCGAGTCGAGCGACCAGGCCTACGAGATGGCCGGCCTGGGTCCCGACGACCTCGACGTGGCCGAACTCCACGACATGTTCACGATCCTGGAGTTCCTCCAGCTGGAGGGGATCGGCGTCGCCGAGCAGGGCGAAGCCTGGGAACTCGCGATGGACGGGTACACGGACAGAGACGGCGAACTGCCGATCAACACTTCCGGCGGACTGAAGTCCAAGGGCCACCCGCTCGGCGCGAGCGGGGTCGCTCAGGGCGTCGAGATCTACGAACAGCTCGTCGGCGAGGCCGGGCCTCGACAGGTCGAGGCCGACGTGGGACTGGCCTGTAACGTCGGTGGCTTCGGGAACTGTGTCATCACCACGATCATGGAGGCCGCAGAATGACTGCTGTTGGACACGCACACCTCGGCGGCTCGTATCGCGCGCGACAACGCCACACTCGGGCACAGGGAGGTGACCTCGCGTGACCTTCGACGCACACCGCTGTGTGAACGGTCACGTGACCTATCCCGGCCACACGTTCTGTCCGGAGTGTGGCGAGAAACAGACCGAGACGATCGACCTCTCGGAGCGCCGCGGCGAGGTCGTCACCTGGACCCACTCGACGGCGACGCCGCCGGGCGTGCGCGAACCGAACACGCTGGCGATCGTCGAGTTCGACGTGGCAGACACCGTCGTCCGCGCGCTCGGCCAGGTCACGACCGACGACGTCGAGACCGGCGACGTGGTCGAACCGGTGTACGTCGAGGAACTGCGTGATCCCGAGATCGGGATCAAGGAACCGGAGAGTCAGGACTGGGACGGGTATCGGTTCCGACCAGTCCAGTGAGGCGTCTCGTCGCCGTGCGGTCGACCGAGTAAACGGCGACAACAATCCGTCTCAGTCCGCCGTAACGGTCGTCCGTCGAACCGGTTCGTCGGTGGACTGTTCGGCCAGTCGGTCCAGACAGTCCGCGACGGATTCGGTCCCGGAACCCGCCGCGTGCGGTGCGACGGTCCGGAGGTCGCCGTCCTCGTAGAGTGCGAGACAGATCGCGGGAAAGACCAGCTCGGTGCGCTTCTCGCCGGTCTCCATCGAGTAGCACTCTCGGGTGTCGAAAAACGGCGTCAGCCGGGCACCGTTGGACCGGGCCCAGTCGCTGAACTCGTTGTACCGCCGCCGCTGTTCGGGCGCGTCTGCCCCGTCGACCGGCAGCCGCTTGTCCCACGACGTTACGCAGTAGCCGTTGAGCAGTCCCTCCGACGTGAGTCGCTCCAGTCGAGCGATGGTCCGCTGGCTGCTCTGGGTCGCCGGTGTCGGGAGGCTCTCCCGAACGAATAGCCTCGCCCGAACTCCCCCCGGCCGCTCTGTCGTGGGCATGGTGTCTCTCCGTAGTAGCCCACGAATAATAAATCATTATGTTTTTTAGCATATGTTTATTCGCGGCGCTACGAGAACGAGCGCAGTACGGCGGACGGGCCTTACAGCTGGTAAATTCTGGCGTTCGAGCGTTTCCAGTCGATCCGGTGGTTACGATTCGTCGTCGTCCGAATCAGTCTGATCGGTCACGTCGTCTTTCAGCGACCGGAGTTCTGCGTCCACGTCGACCGGCACGTCCCCGTTCTCGTCTCCGTCCTCCGATTCGGCCGTCGTGGCCGAGTCCGCCGAGCCATCGGCGGCCTGTTCCTCGATGCGGGACTCGATGTCCGCTCGCAGGCGACGCGCTTCGGTCAGGAGTTCGCGCGCCTCGTCGTCCGTGGGCTGGCCCTCGACGGCGTCCTGGAGGTCCGCGAGCGCGCCGTCGAGCTTCGAGAGCGTGGTCGCGCTGAGGCGCTCGGCGCGGGCTCGCACGTCGCTCCCCTCCGAGTCCGCAGTCGGTGCTCGACCGTCCGCCATCCGCAGCGCCCGCTGGAGGAGCTTCAGGGCCTCGATGTTGGTCCGCAACAGGAGGATCGTCGCGGGAATGGCGACGTCGCTGGTCAACCGCATCAGTTCGCGCGGCGTCGGCGGACGCAGTCGGTCGCCGTCGTCCCGTGGCTCGAACTCGGTTTCGAGCCGCTGTAACGTCGTGACGAGTTCGCCGACCAGGGACGCCAGATCGTCGTCGGAGCTGCTCATACGCGCTCTTGCAGTGTGAGATATAAAAACCCAGCCGCGGTCAGATTAGGCGAACCAAAATCCTTTTAGCTTTAGGCATACCTAAGCTCCGGTAATGGCACCCGTCTCGGAACGCGAACAAGATTCAGACGACGCTCGGACAGAACCGTCGGTCAGCGCCCATCAGAGTTCCCCCGACAGAACAGTCTTCACAGAAGATGGGAACTCCGACGCCTGGATCGCGACCGACCTCACGGTCGAACCCTGGGAGTAACGCGGCTCTTCTCCTCGCTACTCGATCTCGATACGGTCAGTTGCCACGCTACTGCATCGCGTTCTCGGTGACGAGCGTGTCGTCTTCGAGGTAGTGCTCGATGTGGTGGGCGTCCTCTTCGGTCTCGACCAGGATCTCGCGGAGGATCTGTGCCGTCGCGTGGTCGCCGAGGTTGGTCGCCAGCTCGACGTGGTCACGCAGCGACTCGATGATCTCGCCGTACATCTCGAGGTCGTTGGCCAGCGAGGTCCGGATGTCGTACACGTCCTCGTCTTCGGATTCGACCGGCGCGTGGTCGGCCAGTGCGGCCGGTCCGGCGACGGGCGTCCCACCGAGTGCCTGGGCGCGCTCGGCGAGTTCGTCGGCCGCTGCTTCGGCGTTTTCGGCGGCGTCGCCCAGGAACAGGTGGAGGTCGCGAAACTCCGCGCCCTCGACGTTCCAGTGGTGCTTCTTGAGCTGGTGGTAGAGGACGTAGGTCGCCGCCAGGTCGCTGTTCAGCGCGTCGATGATCTGCTCGGACTTGTCTCGATCGAGGCGAAGCTCGTTGTCACCGACGGTGCCAAACTCCTGCTGGACGGACGTTTGTTTGCTCATGACAACTACGACTACTACCGGACGGCACTTAAAACCTTCGCGATTCCAGAAACGATTTTTTGCTTTTGGCAAACCTAATTCTCGAATCCTGCACAACATGGCAACTAGATGCAGTGTTTTCCACGCTCTGTGGGAGCCGATCGGCCGAGACGAGCTGCTGTCTGATCGGGAACGACGGTCCCAGAAAGTCGACCGCCGGCAGTGCCGCGTCGCGACCTACAGCGTGCGGTCGAGCGCCACGTACGCGACACCGTCCGGTGGCGTCGGCGACACGGCACTCGCGGTCGAGACGGTCCGGCGGTGTACGTCGACGACGGCACCGAGCATCGCGTCGCCGACGCCGAGTGCGTCTCCGAACTCGTCCCACACGGTCGCCGGAACTCGCAGGTAGTAGACCTCGGCCGTGCGCTCGATCAGCGGGTCCTCGTACTGCTTGCGCCACTCGTAGACGATGTTCTCGACGCCGGGCAACTCTTCGACTGCCGCCTGGTGGTCGGCGAGTCGCTCGGTCAACGCTGCTGGATCGACCGCGAACTCGCTGGCCGATCGCTCGACGTCGGCGGCGTCGAACAATTCGCTGTCGACGGACTCCATCGCGCGATGTTCGCACTCGATGCATAAAAGTCTCAACAATCGACGGGCCGTTCCCACCGCCCGAGACACCGCCAGCAGAATTATCCCGTCACGCAGGGAAGGTCGAACTGCATGGGACGCCTCTCAACGTTGTTCTCGCCCGACCGGGTCGCCGTCGTCGGTGCGACAGACTCCGACGGTGCAGTCGGTCGCGCGATCACGGAAAACTTGCAGGCGTCGTTCACGGGTGATATCGTCGCCGTCAACCCGTACAAGGAGAGCGTGCTGGGTCTGCCCTGCCACGACACCGTGGCCGACGTCGAGGCAGACATCGACGTGGCGGTGATCGTCGTTCCACCCGACGTCGCCGTCGACTCGATCCGCGAGGCCGGCGAGGCCGGGATCGAGAACGTCGTCGTCATCACCGCCGGCTTCGGCGAAACCGGTACGGAGGGCGCAGCACGCGAGAAAGACCTCAGAGAGACGGCCGCCGAGTACGACCTCAACCTCGTCGGCCCGAACAGCCTCGGCATCATGAGCACGCCGACGGGGCTCAACGCCACGTTCGGCAACGAGATGGCAACGAGTGGCGGTATCTCGTTCATGAGCCAGTCCGGCGCGTTCGTCACGGCCGTCCTGGACTGGGCCGCCGAACGCGACGTGGGATTCAAAGACATCGTCTCGCTTGGCAACAAGGCGATCCTCGACGAACGGGACTTCATCGACGAGTGGGGTGCAGACCCCGACACCGACGTGATCCTCGGCTACCTCGAAGACATCGAGGACGGCGCGGGCTTCGTCCAGACCGCCCGCGAGGTCACACAGGACACGCCGATCGTGCTCGTCAAGTCCGGACGGACCGACGCCGGTGCCAGCGCCGCCGCCTCTCACACCGGTGCGATGGCCGGCTCGGAAGCGGCCTACGAGGCGGGGCTCGAACAGTCCGGCGCGATCCGGGTCGAGACCGTCCAGGAGCTGTTCGACTACGCACAGATCCTCGCCGACCAGCCGCTCCCGGAGGGGAAGGAAGTCGCGATCGTCACGAACGCGGGCGGACCCGGCGTGATGACCACCGACGCCGTCGGCGACAGCGGCCTCGATCTGGCCGACCTCACCGACGACACCGTCGAGCGCCTCGCCGAGACGATGCCCGACGAGGCCAACATCTACAACCCCGTCGACATCATCGGCGACGCACCGGCGGCCAGGTTCGAGGCGGCCCTGGAGACCGTCATGGCCGACGACAACGTCGCCATGGCGGTCGTCGTCGCCTGTCCGACAGCAGTCCTCTCGTTCGAGGAGCTGGCGGAAGTCGTCGTCGACTGCCAGCAGGAGTACGACATTCCCGTCGCGACCACGCTGATGGGCGGCCAGAGCGTCGGTCCCGCCGCCTCGACGTTGACCGAGTCCGGCATTCCGAACTACTTCGACCCGGCGCGGGCCGTCGACAGCCTCGACGCGCTGGCCCGCTACGACGATATCCAGTCCCGTGAGTACACCGACCCCGAGACCTTCGACGTGGACCGCGAGCGGGCCCGGAGCATCCTGTCGTCGGCCGCGGACCGAAACCAGAACCGCCTCGGCGTCGAGGCCATGGACTTGCTCGACGCCTACGGGATTCCGACGCCGGAGGGCGAGGTCGTCGACTCCCCGTCGGAGGCCCAGTCGGTCGCGGAATCGATCGGCGACGAGGTCGTCATGAAGATCGTGAGTCCGGACATCCTCCACAAGTCCGACATCGGCGGCGTCGAGGTCGGCGTCTCGCCGGAGGACGTGTGGGACACCTACGAGGACCTCGTCGTGCGAGCGCGCAACTACCAGCAGGACGCGACGATCCTCGGCGTCCAGGTCCAGGAGATGCTGGACGTCGACGCGGGCACCGAGACGATCCTCGGGGTGAACCGAGATCCCCAGTTCGGCCCGCTGGTCCTGTTCGGACTCGGCGGCATCTTCGTCGAAGTGCTCGAAGACACCACGCTCCGGGTCGCGCCGGTCTCGGAGCCCGACGCCCGCTCGATGCTCGACGACATCGAGTCGGCCCCGCTGTTGCGGGGCGCACGCGGTCGCGATCCGGTCGACGAGGACGCGCTGGTCGAGACGATCCAGCGCCTCTCACAGCTCGTCACGGACTTCCCCGCGATCGTCGAACTGGACATCAACCCGCTCGTCGCGACCAACGACGGCGTCGCGGCGATCGACCTGCGGCTGACCCTCGATCAGGAGGAACTATGAACACGCTACTGGTCACCTCGACGAACGACGGCATCGGCAAGACGGCGATCACCCTCGCGCTCGCTCGGCGCGCACAGCGGGCGGGCTACGACGTGGGGTACATGAAACCGAAGGGCACGCGGCTCCAGAGCGCGGTCGGCAAGACCCGCGACGAGGACCCGATGCTCGCGCGCGAACTGCTCGATCTCGACGCGGAGATGCACGAGATGGAGCCGATCGTCTACTCCCCGACGTTCATTCAGGAGGCGATCCGCGGGCGCGAAGATCCCGACGAACTGCGCGAGCGGGTCGTCGACAGCTTCGAGGATCTGGCCGAGGACAAAGACCTGATGATCGTCGAGGGGAGCGGCGACCTCTCGACGGGGAGCATCGTCGACCTCGACGACGTGGACATCGCCGAGGCCCTCGACGCCCGCATGTTGCTGGTCACGGGGTACGACTCCGTGGCGACGACCGACGCGGTGCTTGGCAGCGCACAGACGGCCGGCGACCGGCTGGAAGGCGTCGTCTTCAACGGCGTCGCCGACGCCAAGATGGACGAGCTCAACGACGACGTGATCCCGTTCCTCGACGGGCGGGACGTTCCGGTGTTCGGCGCGCTCCCGACGGTCCCGGAGCTGTCCGGCGTCACCGTCGAGGAACTCGCCCGGAGCCTGGGCTGTAACGTCCTGACGCCGGAGATCGACCTCGACAGACACGTCGAGCGGTTCACCGTCGGCGCGATGGGTGGCAGCAGTGCGCTCGACCAGTTCCGGCGGACGCGGGACGCGGTCATGATCACCGGCGGCGACCGCTCTGAGATCCAGACGGCCGCACTGGAGTCTGCGGGCATCAAGGCGCTGTTGCTGACCGGCGGCTTCCGACCGGCCAGTGCCGTCCTCGGTCGCGCACAGGAAGAGGGCGTCCCGATCTTGCTCGTCCAGTCGGACACCCGGACGACGATCGATCGCGTCGAGGACGTTCTCCACGCGGGACGTACCCGAACCGGGGACACCGTCGACCGGATGGGCGAACTGCTCGCCGAAGGCGTCGACGTGGAGCGGCTGCTCTCGGTCGATCTCTGAGCGAGCCTCGCCGGACCCACTCCGCAGACGACTGGTCGGCGGTCCGCTGGCAGCACTCTCAGTCGCCGCCACTTTCGACGCCGCGAAATCGCTCGGGGAGCGCCGACGCCACGGCGTCGACGAGCGCCTCGCCGTCCACCACGTCGACCGGCGGCAGCGTCGCCACCGGCACGTCGTTGGCCGTCTCGATCTCGCGTGGATTCGTCCGCTCGGCGACGGTCGCGCCCTCGTACTCGTTCAGGACGACCCCGCGAACGGAGACGCCCCGGCGACGCAGCGCCTCGACAGTCAGAGCCGTGTGATTCAGCGTCCCCAGCCCGGAGCGGGCGACGACCAGCGTCGGCAGGTCGAGATCGCCGACGAGATCGACGACCTCGTGGGTCGCCGTCAGCGGGACCCGAAGCCCGCCGATCCCCTCGACGACGGTCGCCTCGCTGTCCTCGACGGCCGCGCGACAGCCGGCCAGCAGACGGTCGTAGGAGAGTTCGACGCCCGCCTCGCGGGCCGCAACGGCGGGGGCCAGCGCCGGGCCGAGCCGTTCCAGACAGGTCGCGGCCGCGGCGTCGCCACAGACGCGCTCGACGAAGCGCGCGTCGTCGTCCGCCGGGACACCGGTCTGACAGGGCTTGACCGCGGTCGCGTCGATCCCGTCCCGGCGGAGGCAGCCCGTGATGCCGGCCGTGAGGACCGTCTTGCCGACGCCGGTGTCGGTCCCGACCACGAACAGGCTCACAGCAGCTCACACTCCGTGCCGGCACGCGCGAAGGCGTCGAGACAGCGCTCGATTGCCGCCTCGTCGTGGGTGGCCATCGGCGCGACCCGGAGCCGCGACCGGCCAGCCGGGACGGTCGGCGGCCTGATCGCCGGTGCGACGATGCCCCGGTCGCGGACGGCCGCCGCGAGTGCCATCGCGTCATTTCGGTCCCCGACGACCACCGGGAGGATGTGCGTGTCGCCCAGCACCTCGAACCCGGCGGCTTCGAGGCCGTCCCGGAGCCGTTCGACGTTCTCCCAGAGCCGCTCCCGCCGAGACCCCTCGCGGGCGATCCGGAGCGCCTCGCGTGCCGCTCCGGCGGCCGGCGGTGCGAGTCCGGTCGAGAAGACGAACGTCCGGGCCTCGTTGAGCAGGAACTCAATCAGCGTCTCCGCACCGGCGACGTACCCGCCCTGTGCGGCCAGTGCCTTCGAGAGGGTCCCGAGCTGTACGTCGACCCGGTCGCTCACGCCCTGTGCCTGGACGACACCGCCACCGTCGGCACCGACGACGCCGGTCGCGTGGGCTTCGTCGACCATCACCCACGCGCCGTGGCGCTCGGCCACGTCACAGATGTCGGACAGCGGCGCGCGGTCGCCGTCCATGGAGAACACGCTGTCGGTGAGGACGAGCCACGACTCGCCGTCGGCGTCGCCGCTTCGGGCGTCCATCCGCCGCGCGAGATCCGCGGGATCACAGTGGTCGTAGACCACCGTCTCGCCGGCCCCGATCCGACAGCCGTCGACGATGCTGGCGTGGTTCAGATCGTCGGAGAACACCACGTCCGGCGCGAGCGCGTCGATCACACCGACGTTTGCAGCGTAGCCAGACGAAAACGCGAGCGCGCGCTCCGTTCCCTTGCAGTCTGCGAGGTCGCGCTCCAGGGCTCGATGGAGCGTCGTATCCCCCGTGACGAGCCGCGACGCGCCGGCACCGGTGCCGATCGACCGTGCCGCGGCCTCGGCCGCTCGCTGGACCCGGCCGTCGTCGGCCAGCCCGAGGTAGTTGTTCGCGGCGAAGACCAGCTCCGGCTCGCCGAAGTCGGCGGCTCCACCGCCCGGATCGTCGGCCAACCGGGTCCGACCGGCGACCGATTCGGCGGGGTTCAGGTGGCGTCGCAGGCCGCGCTCCTCGCGCCGTTCGAGCCGTTCCCCGAGCGAAAAGCCGTGTGTCATCAGAACGTCGGCATCAGTTCTGCCGGCCCGTAGACGCCGTAGTCGCCCGCGCGATTTCGCAGCACAGCGGCCTTCAGGTAGCCGATTGCGGGACCGTTGACGTTGGCTTCCATGCTCGTCGCGTCGTCGAGCTGGAAGGTGTTGGTCCCCGTCTCGCCGTCGAAGGTCCTGCCGGTCACGCTGACGATCGTCGTCGTCGGTTTCTCGTCCTGTCGCACGTCGAGAATCCCGCCGACGGTCACGTCCTCGGCGTCACAGACGCCGGCCCGCTCCAGCAACACGTCGTCGGCGTGTTCCATGTCGTCGAACTCCAGGCGACCGTCGTGCTCGTCGATCAGCGCCTCGATCTCCGCCTCGCTCATCTCGCGGGCCGACTCGATGTCGTAGCCGTCGAGGTGGGCGATGTCCTCTCGGACGGTGCCGCGGTTGTCCTCGTAGCCCGACTTCAGGCCGACGCCCCACCAGATCTCGACGGACTCGATCTCGACGAACGACTGGGCAGCGAGCGCCGCCGCTCCGGTGAGCAGCCCCGGCGTCGCACCGGCCCCACAGACGAACGTGATGCCGGCGTCGACGAGTCGCTCCTCGCGGTCTTCCAGCATCCCGATCACGCGCGAGCGTTTGAGCACGTCGATCAGGACGCCCTCGTAGTCGGCGTCTGCGAACCGCTGGGCGACCCGAGGGATGAAGTCGTGCTCCAGGTTGGGCAGCGCCAGCAGGACCGCGTCGATCTCGTCGGCCTCGGCGATCACGTCGTCGATCGGCGTCTCCGTCTCTCGGCCCTGGTCGCTGGCGACGACGCCGGCCTGCTCGCCGTGCTGTTTGACACCCTTCGCCGCCGCGCCGCCGTCTGATCGCAGATCAGACGAGCCGTCGGTCGCGTCGGGATCGTCTGTCGGGCCGCTCGCGATGTTGCCCTCGGTGGCGTCGAGCAGTTCGTCCACGTCGAGCCCGCCGTGGTCGATCGCGACCCCGTTGCGATCACACGCCGCGACGGGCGTGAGGCCGTCTCGGTGGGTCGCGACTTCGAGCGTCCGTCTGCCGATACCACCCGTTCCGAGTACTGCGAATCGAATGTCGTCCATGGTGTCAGTCTCCGGATTCCGCTTCGCTGGTCGCCGTCCCGGCCGCCGTCTCGACGACGGCGTCGGGATCTGTTGTGTCGCCGTCTCGCTCCTTGACCGCCGCCGGGTCGAACTCGTTTTCGGCCATGTTCGGCTCCAGTCCCGCTCGCTCGACGGTCTCGATGTCGTCACCGGGCGACTGGCCGTCCGTCGTCAGGTAGTCGCCGGTGAGCATCCCGTCGGCACCCGCCTCGAACGGGAGGTGCTGTTCGTCCTCGTCGAGGTTGACCTCCCGACCGCCGGTGAGTCGGACCCGTGCCTCGGGGTGGAGGAACCGGTACACTGCGATCGTCTCGACGATCTCCTCGGTCGTGATGTCGGCCGTCCCGTTCAGCTTCTCGGAGAGGGGCGTCCCGGCGACCGGATTGAGGATGTTGACCGGGAGCGAGGACACGCCGATGTCCTGGAGGGCGACCGCCGCGTCGACGCGATCCGCCGGGGACTCGCCCATCCCCAGAATCACGCCGGCACAGAGGTCCATGCCTGCCTCCTTGGCGACTTCCAGGGTCGCTACCCGATCCTCGAAGCTGTGGGAGTCGACGATCTCGGGGAAGAAGCGCGGCGAGGTCTCGATGTTGTGATTGTAGTGGTTGAGTCCTTCGTCGGCCAGGATGGCCGCTTCTTCCTCCGTGAGGATGCCGAGACTCGCGTCGACCTCTACGGCCGTCTCGTCGCGGACGAGCCTGATCGCACGCAACACCTCGCGCCACTCCTCGGGCCGGTGCTCTTTCGAGACCCCCTTCTCGGCGACGACGATCCCGAAGCGCTGGGCACCGTCGCGTTCGGCGCGCTTGGCCGCGGCGAGGATCTCCTCGGGATCGAGGAAGCCGTAGTTCTCGATCCCGGTGTCGAAGTGGACCGACTGGGCACAGAAGCCACAGTCCTCGGCGCAGTTGCCGGCCTTCGCGTTCACGATCGAGCAGGCGTCGACGGTCCCGTCACCGAACTGTGACCGGACGTAGTCGGCCCCCGCTGCGAGTTCGCCGACGGGCTGGGCCTGCAGCGCGATCCCGTCGCGGCGATCCAACTGTTCGCCGTCGATCACGCGGGCGACAGCGTCGTCGATCGTTCGGTTACCTGTCTCGTAAACCACATGCTAGGTGGCAGTTGACGGAACCTTATAGGTTCGGGTCGCGGGGGAGCGAACGCCGTCTCGAGCGATCGGTCACGGACCGCCGCCGGGAGCGCCGTCCACTCGCCACAGTATCAGTCGTCGTCGCCGACGACGGTAGGTCGGCCCTCGTGGTGGTGCAGTTCGGCGTCGCTGTCGTGGGTGCCGACAGGCGGTCGGTTCACCGATGCGGCCGCCGACCCTTCGAGATCGGTCTCGTCGGCGATCGACGCCATCTCGTCGCCCTCCCGTGCGTCCTGATCGATCCGCATCGAGCAGAACTCGACGCCACACATCGAACAGAAGCGGGCGTCCTTGTAGTTGTCACCCGGCAGCGTCTGGTCGTGGTACTCCTTGGCGCGCTCGGGGTCCAGCGCGAGTTCGAACTGTTCGGACCAGTCGAAGGCGTAGCGGGCCTCGGAGAGAGCGTCGTCCCAGTCGCTGGCTCCGTCGCGGCCGTTGGCAACGTCGGCGGCGTGTGCGGCGATCCGGTATGCGGCGAGTCCCTCGCGGACGTCCTCTCGCTCGGGCAGGCCGAGGTGTTCTTTCGGCGTGACGTAACACAGCATCGCCGCGCCCGCGCGTCCGGCCTCCGTCGCGCCGATCGCGCTGGTGATGTGGTCGTAGCCCGGCGCGATGTCGGTCACCAGCGGGCCGAGGACGTAGAACGGCGCGCCGTCACAGACCTCCTGTTGGCGCTCGACGTTGTCCGCGACCTCGTCCATCGGGACGTGGCCCGGTCCCTCGACCATCACCTGGACGCCCTCGTCCCGCGCTTTGCGGGTCAGTTCACCCAGGGTGTCCAGCTCTGCGAACTGTGCCTCGTCGCTCGCGTCGGCGATACAGCCGGGCCGCAGGCCGTCGCCGAGACTGAAGGTCACGTCGTGTTCGCGGAAGATCTCACAGATCTCCTCGTACTTCGTGTACAGCGGATTCTGCATCCCGTTCTCCTCCATCCACTTGGCCATGATCGACCCGCCGCGAGAGACGATCCCGGTCTTGCGGCCGTCGGTCAGCGGGAGGTGCTCCATCAGCACGCCCGCGTGGATCGTCATGTAGTCGACGCCCTGCTCGGCCTGCTTCTCGATCACGTCCAGCAGGAGTTCGTGGGTGATCTCCTCGGGACTGCCCGCTCGCTTGACGGCCTCGTAGATCGGGACCGTCCCGACGGGAACGGGCGAGTGGTCGACGTTTGCCTCGCGGATCTCGTCCAAGTTCGCGCCCGTCGAGAGGTCCATCACCGTGTCCGCGCCGTAGTGGACCGCGGTGTGGAGCTTCTCCAGTTCGCCGTCGAGATCGCTCGTCTCCTCGCTGTTGCCGATGTTGGCGTTGACCTTCGTCGAGAACTCCCGGCCGATGATCATCGGGTCGAGCGTCTCGTGGCCGACGTTGGCCGGAATCACGGCTTGCCCGTCCGCGACCTGCTGGCGGACGAACTCGGCGTCGACGTTCTCGCGCTCTGCGATCCGTTCCATCGCCGGTGTGATCTCTCCGTCGCTGGCACGCTGGAGCTGCGTCGTCATGGATAAGCTAGTTATATCACTGGATTATAAATCTTGCCAGTCCCGTCAGTACGGGTCGTCGCCGACGCGAGAACGAACGCTGGCCGCCGTTAGCGCTCGCCCGGCCGACCCACCAGTTCGACGAACTCCTCGCCGTCCAGTTCGCTCACCAGGGCGGGCTTTCGGGTCATGTAGTCGGACCCCTCCGAGACGGCGAAGCGCTCGGCCACGGCGGGGTCGAGGTAGTACCCGCCGGGACCGTCCGGGCGGTCGCGGTACTCGCTCAGTCGAATCGGATCGCGCTCGAAGAGCCCACCGGGAGCGCGGCCGTCGAGCAACACCAACCGCTTGTCGTCGTAGAAGGGGACGCCGTCCGTCGCTCGCTTCGCGTGGGCGTTCTCGGGATGGCGTGCGAGCTTCTCTCGCTTCAGGTCGGTCGGGTCGTCCGGTTCGATCACGGTACGCGTCTCGACGGTGAAGTAGCCGACGAGATAGCGATGTTTGCGCTCCGACCCCTCCTCGACGAGCGAGGTGTAGAACGCCACCACGTCGCCCTCGCCGAGGCGCGAGAGCCGCGAGACGTACTGCCCGAACCCCTCGCGGTGCTCGCCGTAGGTCGTCGCCTCGAAGTTGGGGTCGCGGTGCAGCGGCCAGTCCGCGACGGCCTCGTCACGCACCGTCTCGGCGCTCCCGTCCTCCGGATAGGTGTCGAGGCGGTCGGTCAGCTCCGCGGCGACCCGGTCGTCGTACCGCAGGTCCCACGATCCGAACGTCTCCGGCTCGTCGGTGTCGGGCGTCTTCTCCGGGATCGGGACGTACTCGAAGCGGCCGTCCGGGTACAGCGGCCCGTGTGCGTTGACGTTGCTGTCGTCGGCTCCGACGCCGGCAAAGGCGACTGTCATCGTCGACACTGGGCGGCGGGTCGGCAAAGGAACTCCGGTGGCCGGTCACGCGATGTCTCGGGACGTGTCGATACTGACCTGTTCGACCAGATCGAGCTTGATCACGTCCGAGGGGGCGCGGCCGCCCCGGAACTTCGGAATCGCCAGCCTGTTCTCCACTTCGTCGCCGGAGACGGTGGTGTCGAGCTGGAAGACGACGTCCGCGAAGTGTTCGGTCGTGTCTCGCAACGACGCGACCTCGCGGCCGTCCAGACAGTGGAGGATGGCGATGCTGCCCGTGTTGACGATGTGTGTCTGCAGGTCGTTCATGAAGGCACGGAACCGGGAGTGTGGTTCCTGGGCCTCCAGCACGTCGAGCGGGTCGACGATCAGGTTCGACGTCTCCGGGAGCGCACTGACCAGTTTGCCCGCGTTGTCCAGCGGCGCTTCGCCCGAGATGTGTCGCACCGTCGGGTCGCCGGTCTCTGCCGGGGTCTGCTCGATGCTCGCCTGCACCGCGGTGGCCGTCCGGTCCAGCGAGAGCCAGAGCGTCCCCCGCGTCGCGGTCAACTCGTACAGAAACAGCTCTGCCTGGCTCGCTGGATCCGCCGTCAGGGCCACGATGCTCCCCTCCGGGATTCCCCCATCCAGTTTGCGGTCGAGAACGTCGATCCCCGTCCGCAGACGATTCACCATGCCACTGTGAGACACGTCCCGACACGGATTAAATATTCCGTTCGGCCACCTCGTCGACGACGCGGTCGTACCGCGCCGCCACGGTCCCGTCGGTCAGCGGCGCTGTCACGTCCGGTACGTGTGCCAGCGTCTGGCAGCCAAGCAGCGGTTCCGGCTCGATGCGGCCCTCGCTCCGGGTCACCACCGCACCGAGGACCGAGGTCCCCAGCGTGCGAGCCATGGCCGCGGTCTTCGCTGCGTCTTCGAGACTCTCCGGCGTGGCCGTCGAGACGACGACGACCGCGTCGGCCGCGCGCAACGCGGTCGCCACGACCGGCGACGCGCCGGCCGGCGTATCGACGACGACCGGTCGCGGCGTCGCGGCCAACTGCTCCAGGGTCGCTTCGAGTGCCCCGACGCCGCCACGGCCTGCCGGCAGCACCTCGACGCCGGGCAACTCCACGGCCGAGTGCGTGACCTCGTCGAGGGATGCTCCGTCTTCGTAGGCACCGATACCCGGCCGCGGGCACGCTCCGGCGACGAGGTGCAGGTCCGGCATGTCACAGTCGCCGTCGACGGCGATCGGAGCACGCCCCTCGCCCGCCAGCCCGCGAGCGAGACATGCCGTCGTCGTGGTCTTTCCTGACCCGCCCTTACCGCCTGCGATCGCGAGCATGGCGGGGACTGTCTCGTCATCCGTCTTGAACGCTCGGGACGGTTCGGGAGATTCAAGGCCGTCGCGGCCACGGTACCTATCGATGCGCCAGGACCACATCATCAGCGCCAAACAGCTCTCCCGCCAGGACATCGAGGCGGTGCTGGACCGCGCTGCCGAGATCGCGGCGGATCCGTCGGCCTACGCGGACCGACACGAGGGGTCCCTGCTCGGGCTCCTCTTTTTCGAACCCAGTACCCGGACGAAGATGAGCTTCACAGCGGCGATGAAACGCCTCGGCGGCGACATCGTCGACATGGGCACGGTCGAGTCCTCCAGCGTGAAGAAAGGCGAGTCGCTGGCAGACACCGTCCGCGTCGTCGAGGGCTACGCCGACGCGCTCGTCTTGCGCCACCCCAGCGAGGGCGCGGCCCAGATGGCCAGCGAGTTCGTCGACGCGCCGCTGATCAACGCGGGCGACGGTGCCGGCCAGCACCCGACACAGACGCTCCTGGACCTGTACACGATCCGCGAGAACGCCGGGTTCGACGACCTCTCGATCGGGATCATGGGCGACCTGAAGTACGGCCGCACCGTCCACTCGCTGGCACACGCCCTGACCGTCTTCGACGCTCGCCAGCACTTCGTCAGCCCCGAGAGCCTCCAGCTGCCTCGCTCGGTCCGGTACGACCTCCACGAGTCCGGCGCGGAGGTCCGCGAGCACACCGACCTCGACGACGTGCTGTCGGAACTGGACGTTCTCTACGTCACCCGGATCCAGAAAGAGCGGTTCCCCGACGAGAGCGAGTACCACGAGGTCGCCGGAGAGTACCAGATCGACGCGGCGACGATCCGCGAGCACAACGAGGATCTGACGGTCATGCACCCGCTCCCGCGGGTCGACGAGATCGCTCACGACGTGGACGAACTCGACGGCGCACAGTACTTCCAGCAGGCACACAACGGCGTCCCCGTCCGGATGGCGCTACTGGACATGGTTCTGGAGGAGTCACAATGAGCGACGACCCCGAGCTCCGCGTGAGCAAGATCCGCAACGGCACCGTGATCGACCACATTCCCGGCGGCCAGGCGCTGAACGTGCTGGCGATCATCGGCATCGACGGGACCAGCGGCGAGGAGGTCTCCGTCGCGATGAACATCCCCTCGGACCGGCTGGGGAAGAAAGACATCGTGAAAGTCGAGGGCCGTGAGCTCTCACAGAACGAGGTCGACGTGCTGTCGCTGATCGCACCCGCTGCGACGATCAACATCGTCCGGAACTTCGACGTGGCCGAGAAACACCGCGTCGAACGCCCCAGCCGCGTCCAGGGCGTCCTGGAGTGTCCGAACCGCAACTGCATCACGACCGAGTCCGAGCCCGTCGACTCGGCGTTCGAGGTGCTCGACGACGGCGTCCGCTGTGAGTACTGCGATACGATCATCCGCGAGGACATCGCCGCTCACATTCTCGTGAGTTAGCACCGCCGCGGTACTCGCGTCCGCCTGCGGTCCAATACCTCCAACTTATTTGCGACACCCTCCACACTCGTCGGTATGAACTCGCTTCCGGTCGACGGTGTGGCCCCGCTCGCGGTCGGCGGGGCCGCGGTGCTCGCTCTGGCGCTCGTCGCGATCTGGTGGCGTCGACGCGGCGCGTCCGACAGACGCCAGTCGAAACGCGCCCACGACGCGGCCCAGCAGCGCGATCCGCCGGTCGAGATCGGCGAATCCTACGACTTCGGGATCACGGACTTCAGCGAACACCACTCCGGCGAGCGCGTCGCCGTCGGCAAGGTCGAGGGGTTCGTCCTCTTCGTCGAGGACATCCCCGGCGGACTGTCGAAAGGCGACGTGATCCGGGCGAAGGTGCTCTCGTTCAATCAGGGTCACACGTCGGCCGACGCGACGTTCGTCGAACGACGCTGATACCGCTGGCAGATTTTCGATGTCGGAGATATACGCGATACTGATTACGCGACAGCGACGCAACTGGTGTGGGTGAAAAAACGGGAGAAGTTGCGGGAGCGATTTACTCGTCTGCTGCGCCCTCGATCTCGTCCATGATCTCGTCGGCGTCACACCCACCTTTTTCAGCGTCGGGATTCGCTCGCTGCGTCTGCTCACGGGCGCGGAGCGCCCGTTCGCACGGTATGCGGGACCTTCGGTCCCGCACTACTCGCGAACCACTCCTCGAAAAACGTGGGCGAAAAAGGCTGAACCTCGTTACACTCGGTTCAGTGAAACCGCGCCAGAGGCGCGGTACGCTTACTCGTCTGCTGCGCCTTCGATCTCGTCCATGATCTCGTCGGCGTCGACGTCTGCGTCTTCGAGCGCGTCCTCGATGTCAGCGCCGCCAGCGCCGCCCATGCCGCCCATCATGCCGGGCATGCCCATGCCGCCACCGCCGAGCTCTTCCTGCACGATGATGCGGTCGATGTCGAGCAGCTGGGTGAGCTGCTGGGCGATCTGCTGCTTGCCCATCATCCACTGCTGGTTCATCGTCAGCTGGGGCGTCGCCTCGATGTAGAGCGTGTCCTTCTCGACCTCGACGGTCTCGGTCTCGGGTTCGGCGTCCTCGTCGTCCTCGTCGGACTCGACGAGCTGCTCTTCCTCGACAGTCTCGGTCTCGAACCACACGTCGAGCTCCATGTCGAGCATCATCGAGAGGATGCCCTGAGCCTGCTCTTCGCGGTCATCGACCTCGCTGAGGACCTCGTAGTCGTACTCGATGTCCTCGCCGGCCAGCGGGTGGTTGAAGTCGACGCGCGCGCGGCCGCCGATGATCGTCTCGACGTGGCCGTGCTCGCCGTCGACGTCGACGTGTGCGCCGGGGTAGCGGTCGTCTTCGGGGATCTTGTCGGCCGCGACGGTACGGACCTCGCTCTCGTCGTACTCGCCGAAGGCCTCGGTCGCGGGGACGGTGACGGTGCCGGAGTGTCCGATTTCCTCACCGTAGACGTCCTCTTCGACGGCCTCGAACAGGTGGCCCTGGCCGAGCACGATCGTTCGCGGCGCGAACTCCTGGTCCTCGCCGACGCCTTCCTCTTCTGCGACTTCCGGGTCTGTCGTGTCGACGAGGTCGCCGCCCTCGACGGTGCGTGCGGTGTAGGCCATCTCGACGAAGTCGCCCTCTTCGAAGCCCTGGGCTTCCTCTTCATCGGCCGCTGATCCTTCTGCGTCCTGCTCTTCGAGTTCTTCGTCCGCGTCGGCCTCGGATTCGTTACTCATACCCTATCGGTCTGGCGTTGCACTCTTAAGAACAACGTTTCGGCTGCGCGACCGGGGCGGACGGGGCCCGATATCGCGCTCGTTGTCGTGGTTCTCGAATGCATTTTATCCCCTGGCGGTCAGTTTCGGGGTATGTACGAGGTCGAACTCAAGGTCGAGACCGATCACGAGCCCGTGCGCGAGCGGCTCGACGAGCTCGGGGCGACGTTCCTGGGCACCGTCGAACAGGCGGACACGTACTACGACGCCCCCCACAGAGAGTTCGCCGAGACCGACGAGGCGCTGAGGGTGCGTCGCGAGAGCGTCGACGGCGAGTCCTCGGCGGTGATGACCTACAAGGGCCCCAAAGTCGACGCGGGGTCGAAGACCCGCGAGGAGATCGAGACCGCCGTCGGCGACAGTGACGACGCGGCGGCGATCTTCGAGTCGGTCGGGTTCGAGGCCGCGTCGACGGTTCGCAAAGAGCGCGATCGGTACCGGCTCGACGGCTACACGGTCACGCTGGACTCGGTCGCGGGCGCGGGCTCGTTCGTCGAGGTCGAGACCGAGGCCGAGGAGATCGACGCCGCGCGCGAGGGCGCGGCCGATCTCATGCGCGACCTCGGACTGGATCCCGACGAGCAGATTCGGACCTCGTACCTCGGGCTGTTACTCGACGACGCCGACGGTGATGCGAGAGAGTAATCATATCCGAGGATTTGGTTTCCGCAAGTTATAGAACCGGGGCCATCGAACGCAGTACCAATGACAGATCGGAACATCCACGTGCAGCCGTCTTCTGGGCTGGCAGTCGAGGAACAGGGCGTCGAGATCGTTGAGCGAAAGGGGATCGGTCATCCCGACTCGATCTGTGACGGCGTCGCGGAGACGGTCTCGCGGGCCCTCGCACAGACGTACCTCGACCGCTTCGGAACGGTCCTGCACTACAACACCGACGAGAGCCAGCTCGTCGCCGGGACCGCCGCTCCGGCCTTCGGCGGCGGCGAGGTGCTGGAACCGATCTATCTGCTGATCGTCGGACGGGCGACCAAGACCTACGAGGGCGAGCGCATTCCCGCGGAGACGATCGCGCTCGAAGCGGCGCGGGACTACCTGGAAGCGAACTTCCCGTATCTGGACGTCGGCACCGACATCGTCGTCGACGTTCGTCTCGGCGAGGGCAGCGGCGACCTCCAGGACGTGTTCGGCGACGAGGGGGCCGTGCCGATGGCCAACGACACGAGCTACGGCGTCGGGCACGCACCGCTGTCGGAAACCGAACAGATCGTCAAAGCCACCGAGCAACGGCTCAACGGCGAGTACTCGGTCGACCACCCGGAAGTCGGGCAGGACGTGAAAGTGATGGGCAAGCGCGAGGGCGACCACATCGACGTGACCGTCGCCGCGGCGATGGTGGACCGACACATCGAGGACCTCGAAGCGTACAAGGACGCCGTCGCCAGCGTCCGCCGGTACGTCGAAGACCTCGCCACGGAGTTCACCGACCGAGCGGTGACGGTCCACGTCAACACCGCCGACGACTACGACGAGGGGTCGATCTACCTGACGACGACCGGCACCTCCGCCGAGCAGGGCGACGACGGCTCCGTCGGCCGCGGCAACCGCGCGAACGGCCTCATCACTCCGAACCGACCGATGAGCATGGAGGCCACCTCCGGCAAGAATCCGGTCAACCACATCGGAAAGATCTACAACCTCCTCTCGACGGAGATCGCAAAGAGCGTCGTCGACGAGGTCGACGGCATCGAACAACTCCAGATCCGACTGCTCTCTCAGATCGGCTCGCCGATCGACCAGCCCCACGTCGCCGACGCCGAACTCGTCACCGAGGACGGCGTCACCGTCGCGGACATCGAGGACGAGGTCGAGGCCGCGATCGACGACGAGCTGGCCGACGTGACCAACGTCACCCGACGCGTCGTCGACGGTGAACTCTCGACGTTCTAAGCGAGAGCCAAAGCGACCATCGGGAGCGCGGCTCTCGGAAATTGCGAGCGGGAGAGAGCGGAGGGAATGACACGCGAGCAGCGAGAGCCAAAGCGACCTCCGGGAGCGCGGCTCTCGGAAATTGCGAGGCGCGGAGCGACCAGCGGGAGCGACGGGCCTCGAACCGAAGTGGGGAACGGAGTGACCCGCGGAGCGCGATCTGATACGGACGGTTGTAGCGATCTACCGGTGGGTGTCTCCCCCGTAGCGACGCTCACCGGTACGTAACGACAACGTTCCGTATGAGGCGACATTCCTTTATCCCGGATCGGTCAAGCATCGGTATGCACCCGCCGGGAGCCGACATCGTCCTCGTTCGCCACGGCGAGATCGGGACCAAGAGCGAACAGGTGCGTCGGTCGATGGAGGAGCGACTGGCGACGAACCTCGCGGCGCTGCTCGCGGATCGCGGCGTCGACGGCTCGGTCGAACGCGAACGGACGCGGCTGTTCGTCCACACCGACGAGCCCAGCGCCGCCGTCGAGGCCGCGACAGACACCTTCGGCGTCGTCTCTGCGAGCGCCGCCGTCCGCAGCGAGCCGACGCTCGACGCCATCTGTGAGAGGCTGGCAGAGATCGCACGCGAGCGATTCGACGGCGGCACCTTCGCCGTCGACGCCCGCCGGGCCGGCCAGCAGTCTGCCCACGACTTCTCCAGTGAGGACATCGAGTCCGACGGCGGCGCTGCCGTGTGGGCCGCGATCGAAGCGGCGGGCGGCGATCCGGCGGTCGACCTCGACGATCCCGACCTGACGTTCCACGTCGAGTGTCGTCGGGAGGTCGCGTACCTGTTTCTCGACAAGCAGGCGGGTCCCGGCGGGCTCCCCGTCGGGACCCAGGAGCCCGTCGTCGTCTTGCTCTCCGGGGGGATCGACTCTCCCGTCGCGGCCTGGAAGCTGCTCAAGCGCGGCTGTCCCGTCGTGCCGGTGTACGTCGACCTCGGAGCGTACGGCGGCCCGGACCACCGCGCGCGAGCCCTCTCGACCGCCGAGACGCTCGCCGGCTACGTCCCGAACTTCGACCTCTCGGCCCGGATCGCCGACGGTGGGGATGTCGTGGAACGGCTCTCAGCGGAGTTGGACGCACGGCGGATGCTCGCCCTGCGGCGGTTCATGCTCGCCGTCGGTGCCCGGATCGCCGAGCGTACCGACGCCGTCGGCGTGGCGACCGGCGAGGCGATCGGACAGAAGTCGAGCCAGACGAGCGCCAACCTCGCGGTGACGGACGCGGCGGTCGACTGTCCAGTCTTCCGGCCGAACCTGACCGCCGACAAGGCCGAGATCACGCAGCTAGCCCGCGAGATCGGAACCTTCGAGGCGTCGACGATCCCGACCGGCTGTAACCGCGTCGCGCCGTCGCTGCCCGAGACGAGCGCCGACCTGCACGCCCTCCGCGAGCGCGAACCCGACGACCTGTTCGAGCGTGCGAGGGCCGTCGCCGAACGAGCCGAGGTCGTCGCCCGCGACCGCTGAGAGCGAAACCACTATCCCCGGCGACCGTCTCGGACAGGACGATGGCGCGAGTGTGTCTCGTCGGCTCCGAGGACTGCAACCTCCGGTACGAACTGCTCTCGCGCGAGACCGCACGGGAAGCGCTGGCGACCTACGACATTCGGGAGCCGTTCGCCAACGCCCTGGCCGTCGAGACCGTCAGCCTGGGGGCCGCCGTGGCGCTTTGTAACGACCTCAACTGGTATCTCGTTCGCTTTACCGACGCCGCGATGGTGCTCGAACCGTCGGTCAGCGAGACGGAGTGGCTCTCGCGGTCGCTGGCGACGGCGATGCGCGACGACGCCGTCGACGAGGACGAACGCGACCGGTTCCTGAAGGTGTACGGCGTCGAAGAGTCCGAGGACGACGACGCCGAACCCCGGCTCGTCGAGCCGATGCTGGTGACGCGGACCGGCGATTCGATCCCCGAGTACGATCTGCGTGCGGTCGACGAGACGGTCGTCGTCAGGGTGTCGAGAGACGAGTTCGGTGCCTGATACTGCCGGCTGTAACTTCGTGAAGATCTTCGCCACCCCGGGGTGGCGAAATCGTTCACAGATTTACAGCCGGTAGTATGAGACTGCCGGCGACCGTCAGTGGACCCACTCGCTGATCTGGAGCAGCGACCGCTCTCCGTCGAGGGCGACGTACCACGCGTCGTCGTTCGGGTGGGGGAGCTGTTCGGCCTCGGACAGGCGCTCCCGGAGCGCCGACAGCGCCGTCGACGCCGGGGCGCACTCCTCGTAGCGGCCGTCGATCGCGGCGGTGAGGATCGACCGTTGCGCTTCGGGCACGTCGTCGAGCGCGACGAGATACCGCTCGGCGGCGAACGAACGGAGCGCGGACTCGTCTGTGGCGACCCGTTCGAGGGTGTACTCGAAGGTTCGCCGCTCTTTGGTCTCCTCGGAGTCGCCGGCTACGTCGACGCGCATCGTCCGGTCTCGCCACCGGACCCAGGTTCGGTTCCCGACGAGCCGCGAGTCCGTCCCGCCGTCGGGGTAGGGTGCCGGGTACGCTCGGATCGAGAGCTGTTGTTGCGGGAGCCCGTCTCCCTCACCCTCTGACTCGGGATTCAGTACCGCCGATTCGAGTGCGGCCCGGTCAGATTCGGGTAGCTCCTCGAAATGGACGACCGTCGCACTGTCGGGCGCGGTCTGTCCCGCTTCCCAGGACACGTCCATCTCGTAGGCCGGAATCGCGTCGACGGCGACGATCTCGGCGGTCGTCCGGTAGAACTTCCCGTCGTGGCGTACGATCACGCCGTCGCGCAGCGGTCTGGAGCCGTCGGTCGTGTACGCCGCAGGCCCGTCGCTGGCTGCCCGTTCGACGATCGATCGCTCCGTCTCGTTCAGGCTGACCGGGAGGTCGTCGGCCGGTGCGTACGGCCCGGTCGTGAGGACGATGCCCGACGTACAGTCGTCCGTCTCGGATCCGTCCTGGCTCGAAGTCGGCGATCGCTGATCCGGGCGGTCGCTCTCGGGATCGGCCCCGACACAGCCGGCCGCGAGCAGCGAGGCGCTGGCTGCGAGGACGCGGCGGCGAGATCGTTGCATACCCGTCTCTGCCGTCCGTACTGATAAACTCCTTGTGGAGGCTCAAAACGCGGTCGAGGCGACTTCGGACGAGGCTACAGTGGCCATCGAAAGTCGATACACACCCGATCGCACGACAGCAGTGCGATCGGTGTGTCCATCGTTGCAATCGGTACGCTACTCGTCGAACATCCCCGTCGACATGTAGCGCTCGCCGCTGTCCCAGTAGACGGTCACGACGAGCGGGTCCGCGACGCCCTCGTCGAGTAACTGGGCGGCCTTCTCTCTGGCGGCGAGGTTCGACGCCCCGGATGACTGACCCACGAGGATCCCCTCCTCGCGGGCCAGGCGTCGGCACTCGGCTTCGGCGTCGGCGAGTTCGACCGTCGTCACCGAATCGAGCAAGTCCACGTCGAGGTTCGGGCTGACGAACCCCGGTCCCATCCCCTGGAAGCTGTCCTCGCCGGTCCCGGGCTCTTGCCCCGAGAGGACGGCGTTGTCGGCCGGTTCGACGCCGACGATGTCCACGTCCGGGAACGCCTCGCGGAGCCGACGGCCGACCCCGGTGATGGTTCCGCCCGTGCCGATGCCGGCGACGAAGGCGTCGACCGTCCGGTCGCCGACCTGTTCGACGATCTCCGGGCCCGTCGTCTCGTAGTGTGCCCGCGGGTTGGCCTCGTTCTCGAACTGCCGGAGCTGGACGTACCCCTCCTCGGCTTCGAGTTCGTCGGCCCGGTCTTTCGCGGCGGAGATGTCGCCGTCGACGAGCTCGATCTCAGCGCCGTAGGCGTTCATTATCTGGCGGCGCTCGGGCGACTTCGAGCCCGGCATCACGAGGCACACGTCGTACCCCTTGGCCGCGCCGGCCATCGCGAGTCCGATCCCCGTGTTGCCACTCGTCGGCTCGACGAGCGCGTCGCCGTCGCTCAGTTCGCCGGCTTCCTCGGCGGCCTCGATCATGAACTGCGCCGGGCGGTCCTTCGCGGAGCCGCCGGGGTTGAACGACTCGACCTTGGCTGCGACCGTCGCGCCCTCGGGTGCCGCGACCGAGACGAGCGGCGACCCCAGCGTCTCCAGGATTGTCTCGTTCATTACCGCCCTCTTGACGGTCCCCGGTTAAAACCCTCCCCGTCACCAGCATGGCGTGCCGTTACCGGTGACGACCGAGAGAGCGCGAGCGTTAAGCGACTCCGGGCGCTACTCCGGGGTATGCCACTGACAACGATGGAGCCCAACCCCGTCTGGTCGGAGGGGGCCTACGAGGACACCGTCGACGTACTTGCCGAGCACCGCGACGAACTGGTCTACAAGGTCTGGGGCGGCGACTGGTGCAAGGACTGCCGCTCGCAACTGCCCGACTTCGGCGCGGCGTTAGACGCCGCCGAGGTCCCCGAAGCGAACGTCGTCCACCACGAGACCGAGAAGGAAGACGACGGCTCGAAGACCGGTCCCGGCGTCGAGGAGTACGGGATCGAGTACATCCCGACCGTGGTCGTGGAGCGCGTGCCGGAAGGCACGGACAGCGCGAGCGGCGGCGAGCCGCGAGCGAGAGACGGCGAGGAGATCGCCCGCTTCGTCGAGGACGCGGACGTGCCGATCGCCGTCTCCCTCGCAGAGGAGATCCAGGCGGCACTCGACTGAGACTGCCGGCTGTCACTGTTGCACGATATTCGAGACCCCGTGGTCGCGAAATTCACTCGTCTCTCCGGCTCTGGTGCCACCAGTAGAGCGCGCCGACACCGGCGAGCGCGGCGACACCGACGGCGACCAGCACACCGGCGAGTGGCCACTGGCCGAGGACGAGGCCGTACAGCGCGCCGAGGCTGACGGCGGCGAGCCCGAACTGTGAAAGCACCAGCGCGGCGACGAACGCCCAGAACGTCCCCCGCGAGACCTCGCCGACCGTCGCCGCCGTCACGTCCGGCGACCCCTCGTCTTCGGTCAGCAGTGAGAAGGGGTCGAGCACGCTACGCACCGCTCGAACGCGGCCACGTCGACGGACGCCACACGGCGACGGTGCGCCGTCTCACGTCTGCTCTGTCGCCCAGTCGAGCGCGTCCCGCAGGCGGTGTTGTGGCGGCGAACACGTGAACTGTCGGCAGGCGTAGACGGTCGCCTCGCCGTCGCGTGCCGTCCGGTCGGCCCAGATCGGCGGGACTTCCTCCAGCCCCAGCACGTCGA
>Ga0207754_100218_pt1 | contig 29196 bp, 32 predicted proteins | sample A23E1SouthBayCA_FD_187728 | JGI IMG/M metagenome (GOLD analysis project Ga0207754, IMG submission 187728) | Aerobic enrichment media microbial communities from Eden Landing Ponds, California, USA - A23 E1 (SPAdes) | ecosystem: Environmental > Aquatic > Marine > Unclassified | place: Emeryville...
CCCCGCGAGCCTCGTCGCCGCCATCCTCGTTGCGGTCGCCGTCTTGGCCGTTCCTGAGGACCTCGGCGTCACCATCCCCGTCGCGGCGTTCGAGCTCGTAGTCGGGCTCGCGGTTCTCACGGACGTCATCGGCCCGTCGTGGGCGTGGAGCCCGAACGGGTTCTCCGCGTCCTTCGTCGGCCCCATCGCCATCGCGGCGTTCGCCATGGTCGGCAGTCTCCTCTGCGTCTGGGCCGGGACGAACGCCTCGAAGGGGTTCGGCTCACGCGGCCGCGAGCTGGGCGCGTACTCCCTTATCTCTACCTACGCGGCCGCGCTTCTCGCCATCCTCGCGCTCCTCATCATCTTCGTGGTACAGAACGGCCTTGATCAGGTGCTGAAGGGCGCCCAGCTCTGGCCATTCAAGCTCCCGTTCGTCCTGAACGGGTATGGACTCCAATACGACGTCAACGGGATCTTCCCGGCGATCGTCGGCACCGTCTGGCTCGTCGTCGGCGCAGTCGTCTTCGCCGTCCCGCTCGCTGTCGGCGCCGCGGTCTTCCTCACCGAGTACGCCGATCAAGGTCGCTTCACGCGGATCGTCGAGACTGCGACCAACGGCCTCTGGAGCACGCCGAGCATCGTTTACGGCCTCTTCGCGTTCGCGTTCCTCCTGCCGCGTATCCAGAACAACGTCACGCTCCTCACCGGGCAGCTCGTCCTCGGGTTCATGCTTCTCCCGCTCGTCCTCATTACGAGCCGCGAGGCCCTACAGAACGTCCCGGACGAGTACCGCGACGCCAGTGCCGCACTCGGCGTCACCCAGTGGCAGACGATCCGGAGCGTCGTCCTCCCGGCCGCGATACCGGGCGTCCTCACCGGCGTCATCCTCGGCGTCGGACGGATCGCGGGTGAGACGGCCCCCATCCTGCTCGTGCTCGTCCGCGAACCGTTCTCCGGGTCCGCACCGAGCGTACTCGGATCGTTCCACTTCACCGCGACCGCGCCGTTCATCACGAACGACGCGCTCCTCAGCCCGGCGACTGCGCTCCCCTATCAGCTCTTCGCCGTCATCACCGCCGGCGTCGGCGCGAGTCAGGAGTTCGGCTGGGGGACCGCCCTCGTCCTGCTGTGCGTCGTCATGTTCTTCTACGCGATCGGTATCACCACGCGCATCTACTTCAGGAAGAAGCTCCGCCAATGAGCCAGACAGACCAACAGACTACGACCGGAGAGACCGAAGAACAGATCCGCGATGAGTGGCTTGAGTACGACTTCGACGGTGAGACCGCGCTGTCCGTGGAGGACCTCGACGTCTTCTACGGGGACGATCAGGCGCTCCAATCCATCGACATGGACATCCCGGAGAAGTCCGTCACCGCCCTCATCGGCCCCTCCGGCTGTGGGAAATCAACGTTCCTCCGGTGTCTCAATCGGATGAACGACCGCATCAACGCCGCGCGCGTCGAGGGAACCATCGAATTCGACGGTGAGAACATCTACGACGACGACGTCAACCTCGTCGAACTCCGCAAACGCATCGGGATGGTCTTCCAGAGCCCGAATCCCTTCCCGAAGTCCATCCGAGAGAACATCTCCTACGGGCCGCGTAAGCACGGCGACATCGATACGGGGCTCGTCGCTCGTCTGCTCGGCCGCGACGACCGCGACAAAGAGGAGGACCTCGTCGAACGCTGCCTTCGCGGCGCCGCGCTCTGGGACGAAGTCTCCGACCGACTCGATGACAACGCCCTCGGACTCTCCGGGGGCCAACAACAGCGTCTCTGCATCGCACGAGCGCTCGCCGTCGGGCCGGACATCCTCCTGATGGACGAGCCGGCGTCGGCCCTCGACCCCATCGCTACCTCGAAGATCGAGGACCTCGTCGAGGACCTCGCGGAGGAGTACACCGTCGTGATCGTCACCCACAACATGCAGCAGGCCGCACGTATCTCGGATCAGACCGCCGTCTTCCTCACCGGCGGCGAGCTCGTTGAGTACGGCGACACCGACCAGATCTTCGAGAACCCGCAGAGTCAGCGCGTCGAGGACTACATCACCGGTAAGTTCGGGTAATCTCCCGAACGCTTTACAACACCCCACCCACACCCACACCCATGCCACGCGAAAGCTACCAAGCGCAACTCGAGACGATGCAGGTGGACGTCCTCTACATGAGCGAGGTCGTCATCGACCGCCTCCGGCTCGCGCTCGAAGCGATGGAGCAAAAGGACGAGGAAGCCGCAATGAAGGTCATCGACGGCGACGACGAGATCAACGATCTCTACCTCGAGTTGGAACAGGACTGCATCGACCTGCTCGCGCTCCAACAGCCCGTCGCCGGTGACCTGCGCCTCATCGCCTCCTCGTTCAAGATCATCACCGATCTCGAACGCGTTGGCGACCTCGCGGTCAACCTCGGCGAGCACACCCTCGACTCCCAACAGAACATGTTCCCCGAGGTCGACATCAACGCCATCGGTGACTTCACCGTCGAGATGCTCGAGGACGCGATGGCCGCCTACGAGGACCGGGACGACGAGGCCTGCTACGACATCGCCGCCCGCGACGACGAGCTCGACCAGCTTTGCGAACGCGCCTCCCAGACCGTCGTCCGCGACCTCATCGAGACCGAACTCGACGCAGACGACGGCGAGGACGACGTCGAAGCCCTCATGCAGGACGTCTCCCGGATGCTGCTCACCATCCGCGACCTCGAACGCGTCGGCGACCACGCGGTGAACATCGCCGCACGCACCCTCTATATGGTCGAGAACGACGAAGAACTGATCTACTGAGCCGTTTTTCGTCCGGTAACCCTCACGCGCTGTACCGCTCGAACTCGGTCTCCGCCGGTATCACTTACGCCTCTGGCGTCTCGAAGTAGGTGCCGCCGCGGAGGTAGTCGACGCCGAAGGCGACGAGGACGAGTCCAGAGACCACGAACAGGGCTTGGAAGAGGATCCCGGAGCCGGTGAGCGCGCCGAGGCACATCGAGAGGCCGAGGCAGACGTGACCGATCCCCACTAACGAAAGCGCGCCGACGCGCTCGCGGATCGGGTTCGAGACGCCGCCGAGGAGTTCGAAGACGCCCGCGACGACGAAGACGATGAGTTGGACGCCGGTGACGCCGTCGAGGGCGGGAGTTCCGAAGACGGCGAAGAACGCGGCGGCGAGGACGAGGAGGAACGCGCCGAGATACCCAAAGCGACGGAAGGTGAGGGCCATGGCGTCTTCTGCGTCAGCCGCGCCCAAATATCCGTCTCCTCGCGGGCGCGTTCCCGAGAGCGCGCTCCGACCCACGCGAAAGCGCGTACACGCCCTCAGGCGCACGAAAACGCGCGTTTCGGGCCCCGAAAGGTTTAGAAGCCCGTCCGGCATACCGTGGAGTAACGACCCGCCACGACGGCGGGACACCCACCGTGGAACTCATCATCACAGAGAAGGACAACGCCGCCCGTCGCATCGCCGACATCCTGAGCGACGGCGGCGCGTCCACAGAGCGCAGCGGGGGCGTCGACGTCTACAAGTGGGGTGGCCGGCGGTGTATCGGCCTCTCCGGACACGTCGTCGGCGTCGATTTCCCCCCGGAGTACAGCGACTGGCGCGACGTCGAGCCGGCGGAGCTCGCGGACGCCCCGGTGACGAAGACGCCGACGCAGGAGTCCATCGTGAACGTCCTCAAACGCCTCGCGGGCGAGGCCGACTCGGTCATCATCGCCACCGACTACGACCGTGAGGGCGAACTCATCGGGAAGGAGGCCTACGAGCTCGTCCGCGAGGCCAACGAGGACGTCCCGGTCTCGCGGGTGCGCTTTTCATCGATCACGGAGAACGAGGTGAAGTCGGCGTTCGCGGACCCGGACGATCTCGACTTCGACCTCGCGGCCGCGGGCGAGGCCCGCCAGATCATCGACCTGATCTGGGGGGCGGCGCTCACGCGCTTCCTCTCGCTCTCCGCGCGGCAGGTCGGCGACGACTTCATCTCTGTCGGGAGGGTCCAGTCGCCGACCCTGAAGCTCATCGTCGACAAGGAGCGGGAGATCGAGGCGTTCGACCCCGATGACTACTGGGAGCTGTTCGCGGACCTCGAAAAGGAGGAGACGACCTTCGAGGCCCAGTACTTCTATCTCGACGAGGACGACAACGAGGCAGAGCGCGTCTGGAACGAGGACGACGCCGACGGAGCCTTCGGCGTCCTGCGCGAGGCGGCGACGGCCGTCGTCGAGTCCGTCCGGCGTCGCACGCGGACGGACGATCCGCCCGCGCCGTTCAACACGACGCAGTTCATCCGCGCCGCGAGCTCGCTGGGGTACGCCGCGGGCCGCGCGATGAGCATCGCGGAAGACCTCTACACCGCGGGATACATCACCTACCCGCGCACCGACAACACGGTCTATCCCGAGGACCTCGACCCCGCCGACCTGTTGGATGCTCTCTCCGCCCAGCGTGATTTCGCCGAGGCGGTCGAGTTGCTCGAGGACCTCGACGAGCTGACGGCGACGCGGGGCGACGAGGAGACGACGGACCACCCGCCGATCCACCCGACGGCCGACCTTCCGAAGAAGGGTGATCTCTCGGAGGACGAGTGGGAGGTGTACGAACTCATCGTGCGGCGCTTCTTCGCCACGCTCGCCGAGCCCGCGAAATGGGAGCACCTCCGTGTGGTGGCGGACGCGGACGGCGAGCGGCTGAAGGCGAACGGCCGCCGCCTCGTCGAGGAGGGGTACCATGCGGTGTATCCCTACTTCGGGACGGACGAGAACCACGTCCCGGACGTCGAGGAGGGCGAGGAGCTAGCCATCGCGGACGCCCGGATCGAGGCGAAGCAGACCCAGCCCCCGCGGCGGTACGGCCAGTCGCGGCTCATCGAGACGATGGAGGAGATGGGGATCGGGACGAAGTCGACGAGACACAACGTGATCGAGAAGCTCTACGACCGGGGGTACATCGAGAACGACCCGCCCCGGCCCACGCGGCTAGCGATGGCAGTCGTGGAGGCCGCGGAGGAGTACGCGGACCTCGTCGTCTCCGAGGAGATGACGGCCGAACTCGAGGCCGACATGACGGCGATCGCGGAGGGCGAGACGAGCCTCGATTCGGTGACTGAGGAGTCCCGCGAGATCCTCGATCGTGTCTTCGAGGCGCTCGACGAGTCGCGTGAGGAGATCGGCGAACACCTTCGCGAGTCGCTGAAGGCCGACAAGCGCCTCGGGCCGTGCCCGAAGTGCGGCGCCGACCTGCTCGTCCGCCGGAGCCGACAGGGGTCGTATTTCGTCGGCTGCGACGGCTATCCGGAGTGTCGCTTCACGCTCCCGTTGCCGTCGACGGGCGAGCCGGTCGTGCTCGACGCCGAGTGCGAAGAACACGGCCTCAACGAGGTGAAGATGCTCGCCGGGCGGAACACGTTCGTTCACGGCTGTCCGCTCTGTGCGGCGGAGGAGGCCGCGGAGACGGAGGATCGGATCATCGGGCCGTGTCCCGCGTGTCATGCGGAACACGGTGGCGAGCTCGCCATCCGGAAGCTCCAGTCGGGGTCGCGCCTCGTGGGCTGTACGCGCTACCCGGACTGCGAGTACTCACTCCCGCTCCCGCGGCGGGGCGACATCGAGGTGACGGACGAGACCTGCGAGGAGCACGATCTTCCGGAGCTCGTCGTCCACGACGAGGGGAGTGAGGAGCCGTGGGAGCTCGGCTGTCCGATCTGTAACTACGAGGAGTACCGGGCGCGACAGGGCCTCGACGGGATCGACGGGATCGGCCCGAAGACGAAGGAGAAACTCGTCGAGGCGGGGATCGAGGACCTCGCGGATCTCGCGGACGCGGACGCGGAGGGCGTCGCCGAGAACGTCGAGGGCGTCAGCGCCGAGCGAGTCCGCGACTGGCAAGCGAAGGCGGACTGAGACTGAGCACGCGACCCCTGGTGGGGGTCGCAGCACGGGACCGGAAAGCAGAGGCAGGGTAGGGCGCGTCGGCGCGCCCGACGCAGGGCACCGACTGCACGAGCGTCGCGTCGGTGATCGTCGGACCGTCGTCGCCGGTCAGTGACGGCTCACCTCCGCAGTGGGTCGGTGGCGTACGGACACCGCACGAGTAGAGCGGTCGTGGGCGATTGTCAGTGGTCGATACGTCATCGTCGTTTGTGTGGTGTGTGTCGGTCGTGGCTCGTTCGTCTCCATCGTTGGCGTCAGCAGGCCTCGATGTCGAGGCTCCCGCACGCCGGGCAGTTCTCCCGCGGCGCCTCATACGCCTGCCCGCAGAGCCGACATTCGAAGTCGTGATCCGTCGGATCGGACAGGAGTTGCGACGCGAGGTGTGTGATCGTAGCCATCGTCCTTCACGCTGTACTGTAACCCACAGACACTAATAACTATCGGCTGTATGTGAACCTATTGGTTCTAAGTTTGATCCACTAGCAACCGATTCCAGAAATCACCTCACGATCAACATTTTCTATGGCGTATACTGTAGTGTTACGGAAAATCCGCCATCGCGCTCAGGCCGTGGGCTTAAGCCCGCCGCGACCCACTCTCGAAGCGATGGGGCTTGACGACTACGTCGAGGGGCTGAAGCCCGACGAGGAGTACGAGCGGCGGAAACTCGCCGAGGAGAAGTCCTACGCGATCACGGACTACCTCGACGACGCGCGTGCCTCCTTCGAGGCCGTTAAACAGGGGGACTCGCTCTACGGGGCGACCGCCCCCTCCGTCTTCGTCGGCCGCTCGTCCTATCCGAACGTCTCCGCCGGCATCCTCTCACCCGTCGCCGAGGAGTCTGGGGCCGACGCGGACGACTACGCGACGAGCGGTGCGTGGTACGAGCAGGACCTCGGCATCGACAACGTCCTCCAGTACCGGACGGGGTTACTGAACTCCCAACGATCCGCGGACGTGAACGTCGAGGACGTCTGGGACGGTTTCGTCGGCACGCAACGCGAGGTCGCCATCGCGGACCGGCCGGTGGACGTCGAGATCGGCCTCGCCTCGACGCCCGACTTCGATCCCGACCAGTACGCCCAGCCGACGGCGAACGCGCCGAGCGGGCCGAACGCATCCGTCGAGTCGGCGGACCTGACCGAGAACCCCCACGTCCCGCGTGCGGTGGAGAAGACCCTGGAGGACGACGACTGGCGCGCGCAAGGTGCGATGGTCTACCTCTACGAACACGGCCTCGACGTCTACGACGTCAACCGCGTGCTCTCCGTCGGCGCGCTCGGGCAGGGCGAGAACCGACGGCTCGTCCCGACGCGCTGGTCGATCACGGCCGTCGACGACACCGTCGGGCAGTACCTCCGCGGACGGATCCGCGACGCGCCGAGCGTGAACGGAGTTGAAGTGCGATTGAACGAGTACATGGGCAATCGCTACTGGGTGATCCTCGCCCCGGGCAACTGGGAGTTCGAGCTGGTCGAGATGAAGTCCCCGGGGAGCGTCTGGAACCCCGACCCGTCGGGAGACGTCTGGATGGCAGCCGCGAGTGAAGGGTACGAGGGCCGCACGGGATACGTCGAGGAGACCGCGGGGGCGTACTACGCCGCCCGGCTCGGTGTCCTCGAACACTTATCGGATCGGGGCCGGCAGGCGAAGGCGCTCGTCCTCCGCGAGGTGAGCGACGACTACTGGGCCCCCGTCGGCGTCTGGCAGGTCAGAGAGAGCGTCCGACACGCCTTCGAGCGCGAGGCCGCCGACGCCGAGACGCTCCACGGCGCCGTCCGCGACCTCGCGGAGCACCTGCCCGTGAGTCTCGCGGCCCTCCGTCGGAAGTCGACGATGGTCGCCGGCCTCCAGACCGGGCTGGGCGACTGGGCGTAGAAGACTTACAACGGGCGGCGCGCTACGGTCGTGTATGAACGCCCTCCACGCGCTCGCTCCGCCCGCGCCGGCCTTCCTCGGTGGGCTCCCCGGCGGGATCGAACTGCTCGTGATCCTCCTCATCGCCGCCTGTGTCTTCGGCATCCCGACGCTCCTCCTGCTCGGTGGCGGCGGCTATCTGTTCGCGCGCTCCTCGCGGCGCGACGAACGTCTTGAAGAACTCGAACGCGAGGTCGATACCCTCCGCGATCGCGTGGGCGACGATGACGAGGGCGACGGACACGGTCGCGCTACGGACACCGAGAGCGAACGGGAGGAAATCGAACGGAGCCGGGACGAGGAGCCGTCACGGGAGGGCGAGCAGTGACGCCGCGCGTCGCGCTCGTGACGTGCACGGAGAGGAGTACCTTTGTGGGCCGCGCACTAATCGCACGCTAATGTCACGTCCGTCCGCAGCCCCCGATCGCGGGGCACAGGCGAAGACGTTCGCGCTGGCGACCGGCGTCGGCCTCGGCGGCCTCGCCTTCGGGTTCGCGCTCACGCTCGTCGCGGCCGTCGGCGTCCAGCTCGCGGGGTTTACGCTCACGCCGTCGCTCTCCATCGTCCTCAGCGTCGTCCTCCTACAGGGCGTCGCGTTCGGCACGGTCGCGTACGCCTACGCGAACTACCGCGAGGACCCGAGTCGCTTCATCACCTTTCGCGTCCCGACGATCCGCGAGGTCGGTCTCGCCGTCGCGGGCTGGCTCGGCGCGCTCGGCGCGCTCGTCGTCATCAGCGCCCTCCTCCAGTCGACGAACGCACCGACGGCGAGTAACGAGGTGGCGAGCTACGGCCTCGAGCACCCCGAAGTCCTGCTAGTGCTCGTCCCGCTCTCCTTCCTCCTCGTCGGGCCCGGCGAGGAACTGCTGTTCCGCGGCGTCGTCCAAGGGACGCTCCGCGAGCGCTTCGGGCGCGTCCCCGCCGTCGTGCTCGCCAGCCTCATCTTCGCTAGCGTCCACTTCACGTCGCTCTCGGGCGCGCTCGCCGGGCGGGTCGTCACCATCGGCGCGCTCTTCGTCATCTCGCTCGTCCTCGGCGCCCTCTACGAGTACACCGGCAACCTCACCGTCCCGGCGCTCGTCCACGGCGCGTACAACGCGACGCAGTTCGGACTGCTCTACGTCTCCATCGCGTACGGTGACCAACTCCAGCAGGCAACGGGCCTGCTCAGCTGAGAAACGAGAGCCGGCCGTTACTCTTCGGCGTCGTCGCCGTCGTCCGCGGCGGAGGTGTCGTCGTTCCCCGCGTCCGCATCGTCGTCGCTCGTCGCGTCGGCGTCAGCCGCCGTCTCGTCGGCCGACGCGTCCACCGCGCCCGCGGGCACGGGTCCGTCGCCGATCTGTTCGCGCACCGTCTCGACGAATTCGCGGCGCGACTCGAAGTACGGGACGTCGCAGTGCGCGAGGACGTCCGCGAGACGCCGGGGGCCCTTCGGCGTCCGGATCGTCGTCTCGCCGTCGCGGCGGACGATCTCACTCCGCTGGATCCCCCACGTGAAACGCGAGGCGACGCGCGCGAGCGGCGCGCCTTCAACGGGAGCGCCCGGACCGAGTTCGACCACGGGCTCCGCCGCCTCCTCGTCGTCGTCTGCCATACGCGAGGTGTCGGTGGGCCGCCGATTAGGGCTTTCGGTGCGCGCGCCCGACGACTCCGGTGTCTGACGTACCGTTTTTACGCTCGGGGTCGTATGTGGGGGTATGACCAGCCTCGCGGACGCGTATCAGCGCGACGCCAACGGCGCGAGCCAGCGTCGCGTCTACGCGGGGACCGCGCTCTTCGGGGCGGGCGCGCTGCTCGTGGTCGCCGGCATCCTCGCCGGCGCGACCCACCTCGTGATGGGGCCGACCCCCTCGACGGCCGCGAAGTTCGCCGCGCGCGAACTCGGCCTGACGCTCGGGTGTCTCGGCGTCCCCGCCATCTTCGTCGGCGTCTTCACCGTCCTGCCGGCGAGTCGGTTCTACCGCGTCGCGGCCGCCGGGGGCGCGCTCGTCGCCGTCGTCGGCACGCTCGTCCTCCGATACGCCTACCCGATGCGGTGGTACGCGGGTGGCGGCTCCGTCCCCTCGACGATGGCGCTCGCCGGCGCGCTCGTCTACGTCTTCAGTCTCATCGTCATCTTCTGGTGTCTGTTCACCGCCGTCGCCACGTTCAAGACCCGAAACGCGCCGGGAGGGACCGTCACACTCACCGTCACCGAGGACGGGCGGACGAAGACTGTCGAGGTGCCCCGCGAGAACCTCGATGACGCGCGCGGCGCCGTGTCGGGCGACGATGCGGATTCGTTCGGCGGTGTCGGCGTGTTCGGCGGCGTTGAGCACGAGGACCACGGCCTACAGCCGACCTCCGACGGCGGCGCGACGACGTCGGACGTCCGCGACGTCTCGAGCGACGAGAACGAGAGTGGGACGGACTCGGAACCCGACGTCGGTCCCGATCGCTACTGCGGGAGTTGTACACACTTCGACTACGTCCGGACCGACGACAGCGACATCCGGCCCTACTGTGGCTACCACGACGAACTCATGGACGACATGGACGCCTGCGAGCAGTGGGCGCGGGAGTAGGTCGTCAGAGCGACGCCAGCCGCGTCCGGACGTCGTCCCAGTGGCTCCCCTTCCAGTAGCGCTGCCCGCAGTCCACGCAACGCCACACGCGGGCCGCATCGTCCGGGACATGGTCGGGATGGGGCGGCTCGGCGTCCGCCAGCCGGCCGTTACAGGTCGCACACCGCGTCGGTTCCGCCGGGAGCGAGAGGTCGAACCCGCGCTCGTCGAGCTCCGCGAGCTGCGCGTCCACGTGGCGCGTCCGCAGGAGGACGCCGTCCGCGGCGCGCCGCGCCAGTTCCTCGTCGCGCGTGAGGAGCGTGCGCCCCTCGCGGGCCGCAATCTCGCGCAATCGGTCGTCGTCCTCGACGCCGCGGTCGAGGGCGTAGGCGGCGTCGTACCCGCACATCCGGAGGACGCGCGCGAGCTTGCCGAGCATGACGTCGAGCAACAGCGGTCCGTCACCCGCCATCAGTCGAGGAAGTCGCGGAGCCCATCGGCGTCGCGCGCGTTCAGTACGTCGCCGGCTTCGGCCCACCCGCGCCGGGCGGTGTGAACGCCGTAGGATCGTTGGGCGTACTCCGCGGGCGAGTGCGCGTCGGTATCGACGGCGATGGTCGCGCCGGCGTCGACAGCTGCCCGGACCGCGGTCCCCCAGAGGTCGAGGCGGTGGTAGTTAGCGTTCACCTCCAGCGCCGTCCCGGCGTCGGCAGCCGCGGCGGCGAGCTCCGCCGCGTCGAACGCCATCGCCGGCCGCTCGGTGAGCAGGCGGCCCGAGGGGTGCCCGAGGACGTCGACGTGTGGGTGTTCGACGGCCGCGACGAGGCGGTCGGTCCGGTCGCCGCCGTCGTCTCCCAACCCCGAATGGGGGGAGGCGACCACGAGGTCGAGGTCGGCAAGGACGTCGTCGCTCACCGCGCCCACGTCGCCGTCGGCGTCGACGTTCGCCTCAACGCCGTGGAAAACCTCGATGGCGACGTCGTCGCGGACGTCGTCGACGGCGTCCATCTGCTCGCGGAGGTCGGCGTCGCTCAGCCCGGCGTCCCCGAAGACACCGGGGCCCTCGGCGTGATCGGTGATGCAGACGTAGTCGTGACCGAACTCGGCCGCGGCGTCAACCATCTCGCGGAGCGAGTGCCCGCCGTCAGACCAGTCCGTGTGGACGTGAAGGTCGCCGCGGAGGTCGTCCTCGGCGAGGAGATCGGGAAGCTCTCCCTCGCGCGCGGCGTCGATTTCCCCGCGGTCCTCACGGAGTTCGGGCGGGATCCACGGGAGGCCGAGCGCGTCGTACACGGCTTCTTCGGTCTCAGCGGCGAGCAGATCGCCGACACGCTGACCCGCGTCGGAGTCGTCGATCCCCGAGACGTCAAACACGCCGTACTCGTTGACCTTCATGTCCCGCGCAATGGCGTGGTTCCGCAGCGTGACGTTGTGGTCCTTCGATCCCGTGAAGTATTGGAGCGCCGCGCCGAACTCGGCGTCGACGACGACGCGGAGATCGACGCGCAGGCCGTCGACACGCACCGAGGTCTTGGTCTCGCCCGTCTCGATGACGTCGCCGACGCGCTCCCACTCGGCGAGGTGATCGCCGACGCGCTGGCCGGCGTCGCTCGCCGCGAGGACGTCCACATCGCCGCTCGTCTCGCGCCACCGACGGATCGAGCCTGCGACCGCCGCGCGTGCCACGGCGTCGTGCGTTTCGAGATGGTCGACCACGTCGTCGGCGAGCGGGCGCGTCTCCCCGAGGAGGTCGCGCTCGCCGGCCTGGCGGGCGAACGGAATGCCTTCGCGGATGTTCGCCTCCGTCTTCGCGCCGAACCCCGAGACCTCGCGGATCTCGCCGTTCTCCGCCGCGGCCTCGAGATCGTCGAGGGTCGTCACGCCGAGCGCGTCGTAGAGTTTCTTGACGGTCTTCGGCCCGACCCCCTCGACGCGCGTCAGGGCGTCCATCTCGACCGGGAGCTTATCGCGGGCGTCCTCGAGTTCCGCGAAAGAACCCGTCTCGACGTAGTCGATGACGTGGTCGGCGATCCCCTCGCCGACGCCGTCGATCCGTTCGACCGCATCGCCCCCGTCGTCGACGAGGTCCTCGATCGCCTCGGGGTGGTCGCGGACGTTGTCCGCGGCACGTCGATAGACGTTCGGGCGGTAGTCGTCACCCATCGCCTCCAGCAGGTCGGCGTACTCCTCGAGGACGGCGGCGACCTCGGCGTTCCGACTCACCGTCGCCCCCCACTCGTGCCGGCACCGCCCGCGTTGCCGCGACCGCGGCCCCGCGAACTCCCGTCGTCGTGTCCGAGCGCCTTCTGCAGGAAGGTGTGCCAGCGTTTCGTGTCCGCGGCCTCCTTCGCTTCGATCTCACCTTCGATGTCCGTTCCGGCCCCGAGCGATTCGAGGGCGTTGAGCGCGCGATCGATGCCGATGACCTCGTCGGCGAGCGTCTCGCCCTCCGTGTAGTCGAGTTCGGCCTCCTCCAAGCGCTCAACGCGCTCGCGGCGCGCGCGTCGGAGCGTGCGTTTCGCGTCCTCGACTTCCTCGCGGCGCTCGGGGGGGATCCGATCGAGCCCGCTCGTCTCGAAGACGAACTCGCGGAGGGGGAACGACTCGCCGCCGAGGGCGATCTCGTCGGGGATCGTCGCGCCGACGGTCGCGGACTCGCGTCCGATACGCTCCAAGAGCCCCTTGCGCTCGTACTCCTTCATGCGTCCGTGGACGTCGGGTGTGGCCTTGTAGGCTGGGGGGAGAGCGTGGGGCCGAACGAACGTGACGGCCCACGAAAACGCGAACGGGGAGCGACGCGACCCGTGAGCGATAACGTGTTACGGAACGGCGAGCAGGAGGGACGGGCGGGAAAACCGATCGCGGGACCGAAGTCACTAACCGGGAGCCGTCCCGAGACATCGGTAATGGCGACGTGTGACCGCTGCGGAAAGCAGGTGGGGATGCCCTATCGATGTCGGTTCTGCGGCGGCACGTACTGCGAGGAGCACCGGCTCCCGGAGAACCACGAGTGTCCGGGCCTCGACGAGTGGAACGATCCGGCGGGCGTTTTCGGGCCGGAGGAGACCGGCCGGGAGGAGAAATCGCGCGTCGGGCGCGCCGTCGAGTCAGTGGGCGCGACGGGCGGGCCGCTCGGTTACCTCCGGGGGAACGTCGCGTACGTCTTCCTCGGGCTGATGGTGATCGTGACGGCACTCCGGTACGTGGTACCGGCGCTCGGGATCTCGCCGGTCTCCGCGCAGAACCTCTTCACGCTGAACACGACGAACCTCCTCTGGGTCTACTCGTGGTTCACCTCGATCTTCGCGCACGGCGGGTTCACCCACCTCTTCTTCAACGGGATCGTCCTCTACTTCTTCGGGCCGACGGTCGAGCGGCGAGTGGGGTCGGGGCGCTTCGCCGCGCTGTTCCTCGGCGCGGGCGCGCTCGCCGGCCTCGCGCAGGTCGTCACCGCAGCGTTCCTCGGGCAGTACACGGCCGTCCTCGGCGCGAGCGGTGCGATCATGGCCGTGATGGGCGTCCTCACCGTCTTGAACCCGAGCCTGCGGGTGTACATCTACTTCATCCTCCCCGTTCCGCTCTGGCTGTTCACGCTCGGCTTCGCCGCCTACTCGCTGTTCGTCACCTCCGTCGGCGGCATCGGGAGCGGCGGCGTCGCGCAGGTCGCGCACCTCGCCGGCCTCGCCGTCGGTCTCGTCTACGGTGCGTACCTCAAGTCGCAGGGCGGGCGCGCACCGGACGAACTCACGCTCGGCGGCGGGCCGGGCGGACCTGGCGGGCCCGGCCGGGGGCGCATCTGAATGGAGGTCGTCCGTCCGGCGTACCTCCCGGACCCCGCGCTCGACGCCGCGGCGATGGAGGCGATGCAGCGCGATATCGCCGCCGACGCGGCGTTCGCTGACGACCACGGCCTCACCCCCGACGCGATCCAAGTCGACGACCCGATCGAGAGGGTTGAGCCCGCACAGACGACGTTCGACGGCGACGGGCCGGTCGTCGTCGGCGTCGATCAGGCCTTCCGGGAGGACGAGGCCGTCTCGGTCGCGGTGGCGATCCGCGGCGGCCGCGTCATCGAGCGGGCGGTCGGACGCGCGCCGCTCGAAATCCCGTACATTCCCGGACTGCTCGCCTTCCGTGAGGGGAGCGCGATCGTCGACGCGCTCGAATCGCTCTCGGCCGCGCCGGAGTTGCTCGTCCTCGATGGAAGCGGGCGTATCCACTACCGCGAGGCCGGCATCGCCACGCACGTCGGCGTACTCTTCGACGCCCCGACCGTCGGCGTCGCCAAGAACCTCCTCTGCGGGACGCCGGTCGCGGACATTGAGGGGCGCTACCTCGACGCGGGCGAGCGCGTCGGCATCAAGGCGAACGAGGAGATCGAGACGTGTCCGGACGGGACGACGATCGGTCACTTCTACCAGTCGCGCCAGTACGAGCACCCCGAGCGCCGCCACGTCAATCCGCTGGTCGTCAGCCCCGGTCACCGGGTGGCGACGGGGACGGCGACGGACCTCGTCGCCGCGACCTGCGCGGGGTACAAGCTCCCCGAACCGACCCGGCTCGCGGACGCGGCGGTCGGTGACGTAACGCGAGAGTAGCGTGGCGGCGAGCGCCGGCGAGCCGCCACGAGAGGGCGAACGCTGAACGCCGTGAAACGTGAGTAGCGTGGCGGCGAGCCACCACGGAACGACGGACGGCGAAGTCCGTGCGGAGCGACGCAGCGGGACCGCTTCGCCCACGCTTAACTGCCCGGCGCGCGACCGACCGCGTATGGCAGACGAAACCGTACTCATCACGGGCTGCTCGTCCGGGATCGGGCGAGCGACGGCGGAGGCGTTCCTCGCGGCGGAGTGGACGGTGTGGGCGACGGCGCGCGACGAGAGCGATCTGGCGACGCTCCGCGAGGCGGGCGCGCGCACCGCCGAGTTGGACGTGACGAAACCCGCGCAGTGCCAAGAGGTCGTGGAGGAGGTCGTCGCGGCGGAGGGCCGCCTCGACTGTCTCGTGAACAATGCGGGCTACGGCCAGATGGGCGCGGTCGAGGACGTCCCGACGCGCCGGATGCACAAGCAGTTCGACGTGAACGTCTACGGGCCCCACCGGCTCGTCCGCGCAGTGCTCCCGCACATGCGCGAGCGCGAGGCGGGGACGATCGTCAACGTCTCCAGCGTCGTCGGGCGCGTTTCGACGCCGGGGCAGGGCGTCTACGCCGCCTCGAAGTTCGCGCTCGAAGCGCTCAGCGACGCGCTGCGCGGTGAGGTCGAACCCCACGGGATCGACGTCGCGCTGATCGAGCCCGGCCCGGTGGACACCGAGTTCGGCGAGCGCGCGAGCGAGGAGCTCGAACCGGTCGGTGCCTCGGGCGCGTACGATCGCGTCTACCGGTTCCTCGATGGCTTCGACACCGTCTCGGGCGGGTTCGCAACGAGCGCGCCCGAGGACGTCGCGGCGGCCATCCTCGAGGCCGCGAGCACGACCCGGCCCGCGGCGCGCTACCCCGTCGGTCCGGCGGCGAAGGCGATGTCGCTCGCGCGCTACCTCCCGGATCGGCTGCGCGACCGCGTCGTGAACACGCTCTACGACCTCGCCTGATGGCCGCGAGCGACGCCGACGCGCGCCGCGAACTCGCGCGGGACTGCGCACTGGCGGGCATTGACGCCGCCCACCCTGCGACAGTGGTCCGCGAGGAAATCGCACTCAATGGTGGACGCCTCCGCATCGGTGAGGCGACGATCGACCGCGACGACTACGACGAGGTAGTCGTCCTCGGCGGCGGCAACGCGGCCTCGCAGGTCGCGGCGGCACTCGAAGACGTCCTCGGCGACGCGCTCGCGAGCGGCGTCGTCGTCACGGACGATCCGGCCGAGACCGAGCGCGTCGACGTGTTGCCGGGTGATCACCCGGTTCCGAGCGAACGCGGCGTCGCGTCGACACAGGCGTTGTGTGAGGCGGCCGACGCGGTCGACGAGCGGACGCTCGTCCTCGCGGTGATCACGGGCGGTGCGAGCGCGCTCCTCCCCGCGCCGGCGGCAGGTCTCACGCTCGCCGACCTCCGCGCGACGACGGACGCGCTGCTGGACAGCGGGGCGACGATCCACGAGGTGAACGCCGTCCGCAAGCACTGCTCGGCCCTCAAGGGCGGCCATCTCGCGGCGCGTCTCGCGCCGGCGCGCGTCGCCACGCTCGTCTTCAGCGACGTCGTTGGCGACGACCTCTCCGTCATCGGGAGCGGGCCCACGGTACCGGACCCCTCGACGTACGCGGACGCGCTCGCCGTCCTCGACGACTACGACGTGTCGGTGCCCGATGCAGTCCGCGCGCACCTGGATCGCGGCGCCGCCGACGGGCGAGAGGAGACACCGGGCACGGACGATCCGGCCTTCGAGCGCGTCTCGACGCACGTCTTGGCGACGAACCGGACGGCGGTGGACGCCGCGGTCGAGCGGGCGCGCGAGGCGGGGTACGAACCGCTCGTGCTCTCGACGCGCGTCCGGGGCGAGGCCCGCGAGGCCGCGAAGACCCACGTCGCGGTCGCGGAGGAAGCACTGGCGACGGGCGATCCCGCTGAGCCGCCCTGCGTAGTCGTCTCCGGCGGCGAGTGCACGGTGACGGTACGGGGGGACGGCGAGGGTGGGCCGAACCTGGAGTTCGCGCTGTCTGCGGCGCTCGAACTCGAAGGAGAGGCGGCGCTCTGCGCGGTCGATACGGACGGCATCGATGGCGTGACGGCCGCAGCGGGTGCGGTCGTGGACGCGACGACGCTCGCGGATCGGCGGAGGGCGCGGCGCGCCCTCCGCGAAAACGACGCGCTCCCCGTGCTCGACGACGCGGACGCGCTCGTCACGACGGGAGCGACGGGGACGAACGTGAACGACCTCCGAGTGCTCGTCGTCGGCTGAGCCCGGTTAGGCGACCGCGACGACGAGGTTCTTCAGGATGACGATCCAGACGATGCTAACGATCCCGAGCACGAGCGTGGCGAGCGTCCACGCCTGATAGGCCGTCGCGGCCTCCATGTCGGAGAACTCGGTGATGATCCAGAAGTAGGAGTCGTTGGCGTGGCTGACCGTCATACTCCCCGCGCCGATGGCGAGGACGGCGAAGACGCTGCCCCACGTGCCGGCGAGGCCGAGGTTGGAGAGGAGCGGCGCGACGATCCCGGCGGTCGTGAGGATGGAGACGGTCGATGATCCGAGCGTCGTCTTGAGCGCCGCGGCGAGGATGAAGACGGCGATCAGGCCGATACCGAGGCCGCCGAGGGCGTTGCCGACGAAGTCCTTCAGCGGGAGGGCGCCGAGGACGCTGCCGAAGGCACCACCCGCGCCGGTGACGGCAAGGATGACGGCAGCGTTCGTCAGCCCCTCGCTGACCCACTCGCTCGACATCTCATCGGTGTACGTCGGGACGGTGGCGAAGCCGACGAACGCGCCGATGATGAGTGCGACTGAGGGGTCGCCGAGGAACTGGAGGGCGCTCTGGAGCGGGCCGGCGATGAACGCCGGGTTCTCGGCGCTCGGATAGGTGGCGACGCTCCCGATGGCGATGAGGACGATGGGGACGACGAGCGGGGCGAACGCCGCGGCCGGCGAGGGGAGTTGGCCGTACTCGGCCTCGATCTCCTCGACGGTCGTCTCGGGCGCGGGGTCGATCTCGTAGTTCGATGCGACGCGGTCGGCCCACTTCGCGGCGACGAAGACCACGGGGATGCTGACGACGATCCCAGCGAGCATCACGAGCCCGATGGGAGCGTGGAGGATGCCCGCGGCCGCGATGGGGCCGGGCGTCGGCGGGACGAAGACGTGCGTCGTGTAGAGGCCGCCGGCGAGCGCGACGGCGACGGTGGCGAGCGAGAGCGACGAGCGCTCCGCGATCGCACGGTTCAGTCCGGAGAGGATGACGAACCCGGAATCGCAGAAGACGGGAATGCTGACGAGAGCGCCCGTGGCCGCGAGCGCCTCCGTCGTCAGGTCCTCACCGAAGAAGCCGAGGACGGTCTCGGCGATGACGATCGCGGCGCCGGACTTCTCCAGGATTGTGCCGATGATCGTGCCCGCGAGGATGACGATACCGATGTAGCCGAGCGTCCCGCCGAAGCCGTCGGTGACGAGCGTGGCGGCCTTCGCGGGGTCGATCCCGCCGAGGAGCGCCGTGCCGTACGCGGCGACGAGCAGCGTCAGAAACGCGTGCAGTTCGAGTCGTGCCGTCGCAACGACGATGAACGCGACGGCGAGGAGCAAGAGCGCGAGTAGTGCGTATCCCTGTAGCATACGCTCGGACGTGGGACACCACTAGTAATAATCATTATGTTCGGCCCGTCAGGCGAGACACGCCGCCACGACCCGGAGGGCGTCCGGGCCGCGGACCTCCTCGGCCAACAGCGGGACGCGTTTCACGTCGTGACTGCGGAAGAGGTCTTGGGCCTCCGCGAGCGCGTCCTGCTGGACGTCCCAACGGCGCTGACAGAACGCGCACTCATCGAGGTTCGGCGAAACGAACGTCTCCGAGGGGATTTTGGGTACCACGTCCACGAGCGGCTCCATCACCTTGTTCACGACGACCGTCGAGACCGGAACGTCGAACTCCGCCAAGCGCTCGCGGAGGCGCTTGGCCTCGACGACACTCATCTCCTCGGGGACGGTAACGATCCGGAAGTCCGTCCGCGAAGGGTCGGTCAGCACCGCGCGCAGTCGCTGCACGCGCTCGCGGACCTCCTCGACGCCGGCCACTCCCGCATCTGCGCCCGCGTCGTCGCCAGCGCCGAACATCCCCTTCATCGAGTCCATCATCCCGCCCATCTTCTCCCGGAACGTGAGCATGCGACCCATCATCGAATCCAATAGCTCGGGGAGTTCGAGCAGGCGGAGCGTGTGGCCCGTCGGCGCGGTGTCGACGACGACGCGCTCGAAGCGGTCGTCGTCGAGATACTCGACGAGCAACTGCATCGCCGCCGCCTCGTCCGCGCCCGGCATCGGCCCGCCGAGGGGGTTCGCCGACTCCCCCGCACCGCCTAGCAGGTCGCCGAGGCCGCCCATCGGCCCCCCGTCCGCGTCGCCGTCGAGCCCCATCGCGCCCGCGCGCTCCATCGCCTCGTCCGGGTCGATCTCGACGCCCCAGAGTGGGACGTCCTCGCGGAGTCGCCCCGGTCGGCTCGGCACGTCGACCCCGTACGTGTCCGAAAGGCTGTGCGCCGGATCGGTCGAGACGACGAGCGTCGGGGTCCCGTCCGTCGCGCTCGCCAATCCCGTCGCCGCCGCCATCGTCGTCTTCCCGACGCCGCCCTTCCCGCCGTAGAGGACGTACTCCGCCGTCCCCGCCGCCACGCTCGGCGCGTCGAGGTCCTCAACCGCCTCCACTTCGAGTTCGCTCATACGTCGAGTGGGGGTTCCGGCGGGGTAGGCTCTCTGGTCCTGAGCGAAGCGAGCACGGGACTAGCGGGGACGAAGGTCATAGCAGGGAGAAAACCTCCCGCGCGGCGGACCACCGCGGTGAAACTCGCACCTACGGCGGAGTACACTAGATCAGAATCGCCAAGACAGGCGTTAGATACAGAGGGCTACTGAACGTTCGATGGAGAGCGTGAGTCAAGCATTGGAGAATGTGCGGAGAAAGTAACCCGGGTGGCCGGTCAATGATACCCATGGTAACTGAAAAAGAGAAGATGCTGAACGGGGAATTGTACGACGCCGGCGACCCTGAAATCGTGGCTGAACGGGAACGCGCACGCGACCTTACGAGACGATATAATAGCACAACGGTGCACGATCAACCCGAACGAGAGGAGCTGTTAGAGGAACTTCTCGGCTCTGTCGGCGACGAATGCGAGATAGAACCACCGTTTCGTTGTGACTATGGGCACAACATCCACGTCGGTGAAAACTTCTACGCCAACTTCGATTGCGTCATCCTCGACGTGTGTCCGGTCGAAATCGGAAAGAACTGCCAACTCGCGCCGGGCGTCCATATCTATACAGCGACCCATCCGCTTGAAGCGGCTGAGCGGATCAAAGGACTGGAGTACGGCAGGCCGGTGACAGTCGGTGATAACGTTTGGATTGGCGGCCAAGCGGTTCTCAATCCTGGCGTGACCGTTGGCGATAACTCCGTCGTCGCGTCGGGGGCCGTCGTCACTAAGGACGTTCCGGATGGGGTAGTTGTCCAGGGAAATCCGGCAACAGTCGTCAAAGAGATAGATTGAGTGCTCACCTTGGCGGGATTCGCACAGAAACTGAACGGCCGTTCCACGCCAAACGACGACGGATCGAACGACGCGGGCTAGCGTTCGCGGGACGAGTGGTCTATGGCGAGAACGGGGTTCTCGCTGAGTCACACTCGCTCACGTCGTTCGCTCGCGTGACCGAAGGATCCGGTAGTCCTGCGATTCACTCGCGCTTCGCGCGAGGCGCAAGCACCTCGGAAGGAGGTGCGCCGCGCTTTTGGCCGATCTTTTGCAAGCCCGCTTCGCGCGCGCTGCAAAAGGTCGTTCAGAAGAAGTCGATCAATCGCTCCGCCGCCGTCTCGACGCGTGGGGAGACGAGCGCGAATCGGAGCCAGTCGCTTCTGGCATCGCCGAAGGCCTCACCGGGCATCCCGGCGACGCCGGCCTCGTCGATGAGGCGCTTGGCGTTCGCCATGGTGCCGGGGTAGTCGGGGAAGCGCGCGAGGACGTAGAAGGCCCCGTCGGGCGTCGTGTACTCCGCGCCGGCGCGATCGAGGGCGGCCGTGAACGTCTCGACACGCTCGCGGAGGCGTTCGCGGTTCGCCTCGTGGTAGGACGCATCCGTCGTCCGCAGCGCCTCCAAAACCGCGGCCTGCGCGGGTCGGCTCGTCGCTACGTTCGTCAGCATGTTGCGCGTTCGGGCCGCGGGGGCGTCGCGTTCGGGGAGGACCGCGTAGCCGACGCGAAAGCCCGTGATGGCGTACGTCTTCGAGAAGGAGTTGGTGACGACGACGTGCTCCGAGTCGAAGGAGAGGGCGGAGGTGAACGCGCCCGTGAAGTCGAAGTGGTCATACACCTCGTCGCTGACGAGCATCGCGTCGTGGTCCTCGGCGACGGCGAGGAGTTCGCGCATCGTCTCCTCACCGTAGACGGCTCCCGTGGGGTTGTTCGGCGTGTTGACGACGATGCAGGCGGTCTCGTCGCTCGCCGCGGCGCGGACGTCAGCGGGGTTGAGCGTGCCCGTCTCGTCGACGGGGACGAAGCGCTGGACGCCGCCGAGCATCTCCGCCTTGCCGGGGTAGTAGGGATAGACGGGATCGGCCATCAGGACCTCGGAGCCGTCGAAGCGTTCGAGGGCGCGCGCCATCCCGAGCGTGTTCGCCATCCCGCCGCCGTTCGTCACGATCACGCGCTCCGTGGCGACGCCGCGACGCTCGGCGATGCGCTCGCGGAGCTCGCGGAGGCCGGCGCTCGGCGGGTACTGGAACTGGTCGCCACCGGTGTCCGCGTAGTCGTGGAGGCCCTCGCTGATCCCGTCGGGCGCGCCCCAATCGGGGTTTCCCGACACCATGTCGACGACGTCACGGTCGGCGGCGTCCGCGTACTGCATCACCGTGAAGAAAAGCGGTTCCTCGTACTCCATACGGGGGAGGGCGGGCGCGAGTGGGTTAAGCGCTTCCCGACGATGACGAGGCCGCGTCGCGCGTCCACCCGGGATCGTTTCCGGTCCGAGCGATGCGACTCGCGCGACACGCCGGACAGTAATCGGGAGCCGCTTCGGCGCTTCGTGGAACGTACACCGCACCGCCGCACTCGACACACGCATCCGAAACGACGGTCGCACAGTCCGCACAGACGTTGAAGTCGTCGACCGTCAGGTCGCGGAGGGGTTCGAGTTGTTTGTCCAGGACGTACTCGTCGATGACCGACTCACAGTTCTGGCACGGTTGCATGGCGATCCGTATTGTCGTCTGTTGGCATGGACCATATAGCTGTCCCTCGATCGGGCGGACGACTCGGTGGGTGGGCGGTGAGTGGGAGAGTGGTGGGTGAGTGGATAGCGCACACGGGATAGGACCGTCGCACCGCGGGGCCGAACCGCTTAGGTAGCCGACGCTCCCCAGCACGGGTATGACGAACAACGCGGACCCGGACGCGGCGCGACGCTACTACGATCTCGTCGACGACGAGGACTATGAGGGGCTGCTCGGCCTCTTCAGTTCCGACGTCGTCTACGAGCGCCCCGGACAGCCGCCCATCGAGGGGCTCGCAGACATGGAGGCGTTCTACGAGACCGGCCGCCCCCTCGAGGACGGCGAACACACCGTCTTCGACGTCGTCGCCGACGGTGACACCGTGGCCGTCCGCGGGCGCTTTGAGGGCGTGCAGGACGGCGAACGCGTCGCCTTCGGCTTCGCGGACTTCCACGAGTTCGACGACGAAGGATTCATCGCGCGGCGCTACACCTACACGGACCGGGACACAGTCTGAGAACGGCGCGGCGGCGCGGCGAGCGCGGGACGCCCGCAACTACAATACCGGTCCTCCTACTACGCGGAGATATGCGTGACTACGCCGACGACCCGCCGATCGAGGAACGCCTCGGCGACGCCCTCCGCGCGGCCGGTGACACGATCGCCACGACGGAGTCCTGCACGGGCGGCCTCGTCGGGTCGCTCCTCACGGACGTGCCCGGCTCCTCGGACTACTTCGATCGGACGTACGTCACTTACACGTACGACGCGAAACTCGACACCGGCGTCTCCCGTGAGGCCCTCGACGGCCACGGCGCCGTGAGCGAACCCGTTGCCCGCGAGATGGCGCGTGCAGTCCGCGACGCCGCCGGAACGACGTGGGGCGTCTCCACCACCGGAATCGCCGGCCCGACGGGCGGGAGCAAGGAGAAACCCGTCGGCACCGTCTACGTCGGCGTCGCGCACGCCGGCGAGTGGGATGCGGACGACACCTACACCACCGTCGAACGCTACGTCTTCGACGGCGATCGCACTGAGATCAAAGAACAGATCGCGCGACGGGCGCTCGACGACGCCCTCGCCGCCGTGGAGGCCCGCGAGTGAACAAGAAAGACCACATCCTCAACGGCGGCCTGCTCGGCATCGGCCTCGGCTTCGTTCTCCACCCCGAAGGGAGCGTCCAGACGCTCGTCACGATGGCCGCCGTCTTCGTCCCCGTCGTCCTCGGCGCGCTATTCCCCGACATCGACACCGAGTTCGGCAAACACCGAAAGACCCTGCACAACGTCTTCGTCGTCGCCGTCCTCTACGGCTACACGATCTACTTCGCGAACCTCCAGTGGGTGTGGATCGGCGTCGTCTCCCACTTCGTCCTCGACGTCCTCGGCTCGAAGCGCGGCATCGCGCTCTTCTACCCGCTGTGGGACGAGGAGTTCGGCACGCCCGTCGGCGTTACGACGTCCTCGCAGTACGCGACGGTGATCACCATCGTCATCACGCTCGTCGAGCTCGTCGCGATCTACGCCCTGCTGACCTACGTACCGAGCGTCATCCCGAACGTTGATCTCTCCACGGTCTCCGTGTCCGTGCAGGCGCTTGGGCTCTGAGGAATCAGTAGACCCGAACGTCGTCGAAACGCCCCTCGTACGCGATGTGGCGCGGATGCGTCGGCTCCATCCCGGAGAGCAATACGCGATCCGCCTTCTCGTAGGTGTTCTCCCATGCCAGATGGCAGAACTCCGCACGACAGCGTAGGGTGTGTCGCCACCCCGTCCGGTGTTCGACGCGCCGCGGTGCGCCCTCCGCGAACGCGGCGAGCAGGTCCGCCTCACTCGTGATGTCGCACTCGAAGGTCGTCCACACCTCACCGACCGTCGCGAGCCGGTGGGCGTAACTCGACCCGAACGCGGGGAGGTCGTTGGCCTCAACGAGTTCGCGGGCGCGCTCGTTCTGATACGGCCACTGCTTCGGGTTGTACACCTCGCCGGCGGCGAGTTGGTCGCCGTGGCGCTCGAAGTCGGCAGGGCCGAGGCTCACCGTGGCGAACGTCGGGTGGGGCGCGAGCACCGTTGCATCCTGCGCGTCGAACGCCGCGAACGCCCCATCGAGCGTGATGAAATCCGGAACGGGATCGTCGAGGCCGAGCGCGAGCACGTGTCTGCGCTCCTGCCACGGGCCGGTGAAAACCTCGCGCGCCGGCACGACGAGGAGGTCGTCGTCCGTGAACGCCTCGGCGCGTTCGCGGATCGTGGGGAGGCGCGTGAAGTGCGGTGCGTACACGAGCACGTCGATGCCGCGGGCCTTCGCGCGCGCCGCGACGTCGGCGTCCAAGACTTTCACGTGTGGATCGACGCGGGTCTCCGTCACGGGACGGCGTACGCGGGCGAGGGTTTTAGCGTTGCACTTTCGCGCGCCCGGCCGGACGCTTTTTGAACGCGCCGCGCGACGCCCCGGCCATGACCGACGACTGGCGCGACGACGACAGCGACGCCGTCCTCCGCGTCCTCTCGCAGGGCGCGCTCGGCGTCTCACCTGCCGGGATCGCCGCGAACGCCGACACGCTCCTCGACGAACACCTCTCGATCACCGACGTCGAGGCGGCCCTCGACGTCCTCGCCGAACGCGACATAGTCGAGACGCTCGACACCGACAGCTCGAGCGCGTACTACCGGCTCACCGACCACGGTCGGGATTACGTCGACGCCGAGTTCGCGGCGAACGCCTTCGGCTACGTGGATTAGCCGAACGGAGCCGCCACACCCCCACCGCTAGCGAACGACGCCGGCCGTGAGCGGTGGGGAAGTGGGTCGTTCGCACGGCAAGGACTATACCGGTCGTTCGTATCGATACCGGTGTGCCGACGAACACCACGGGCCGACTCGCGTACCTCGCGGGCGAACGCGAGGTCGAGATCCGCGAGTATCCGGTCCCCGACCCCGAACCGGGCGCGCTCGTCACCGAAGTCGTCCGCGCGAACGTCTGTGGTTCCGAGCTGCACATCTGGAACGGGACCCACCCGCTCCTCGACCGGATGGTGCTCGGCCACGAGGCCCTCTGTCGCGTCAGCGACCTCGGTGAGGGCGTGACGACCGACTACGACGGCGAACCGATCGCAGAGGGCGACCTCGTTGCCCCCACCTACTTCGTCGCCTGTGGGAAGTGCGCGGCGTGCGGCCGCGGGGAGTTCCGCTCCTGCGAGAACGACCTCTCCCATTGGGTGAAACACCCCGACGAGTTCCCGCACTTCCACGGGACCTTCGCGACGCACTACTACGTCCACCCCGAGCAGCACTTCTACAAGGTGCCTGAGAACATCCCCGAGGGCGTCGCGGCGGCCGCGAACTGCGCGCTCACGCAGGTGCTCTTCGGGCTCGAAGCGGTGGAACTCGCCTACGGCGAGACTGTCGTGATCCAGGGCGGCGGCGGCCTCGGGCAGAACGCCATCGCCGTTGCGAACGAGTTCGGCGCGGAGACGATCCTCGTCGAGGGCGTCGACGAGCGCATCGAGCGCGCGCGCGACTTCGGCGTCGACCACGTCATCGACTTCCGCGAGCACGACACCGTCGAGGCCCGCGCGGATCGCGTCGCCGAGCTTACGGACGGCCGCGGCGCCGACGTCGGCGTCGAGGTGGCGGGCGTCCCCGAGGCCTTCGCGGAGGGCCCCCACCTCCTGCGCAACGGCGCGCGCTACCTCGAGATCGGGAACATCACGCCCGGCCACACGACCGAGTTCGACCCCGCGCTCCTCACGCGCAAGAACATCCAGGTGACGCCGACGATGCACTACGACCCGTGGTACCTCGGCAAGGGTCTCGACTTCCTCTCGCGCACCGTCGAGCGCTACCCCTATGCGGAGTTGATCGACGCGGAGTTCGACCTCGTCGACGTCTCGACGGCGCTGCAGAAGGCCGACGACCGCGAGATGACGCGTCCGTCGCTCGTCCCCGGACACGAACAGTAGCGGGTCGCTCGCGCGGGAACGCGGACGACGTCACGCGCTGGTGAGAACGAACACGGGAGTGAGGGACGCGCTAGCGTTCCTCGGAGTCAAGCACGCGGATCTGGTCGCCCCGAACCGTGACCGGGATGGGGACGGTCGCCTCGTAGAGTTCGACGGTGACCTGGTCTTTGCCCTCGTCGATGCGCTGGACCTGCGCTTTCTCGCCCTTGAACGGGCCGGCGATGAGTTCGACGATGTCTCCCTCCGCGATGCCCTCGACGTCGGGCTTGGGGCTGAGGAAGTGCTCGACCTCGCTGATCGAGGACTCGCCGGGTACCATACTGCGCGCGTGTGGAATCTCCTCCATGACGCGCGAGATGACGGCGTCGTTGTCCGCCTCGACCATCACGTAGCTGGTGAGCGCGTCAGGCGCGAGGACGGCGTGGATCTCGTTCTCCTCGCGGTTGGCGATCATGCTGGCGACCGTCTGCTCCTGACTCGCGGTCGTCTTGACGGCGAACACACCCATTCGTCAGACACCCGTCCCGGGGATGAAGCCCATGACGAGGAAGATGAGGAAGCCGATGATACCGATGAGGAGGATACCGGCCCCGGCGATAAGGGCGATCTGGGAGAACTCCTCCCACTCCGGGGTGCTCGCCAGTTTCAACACCCGCGTGTACGCTGAAAGCTCTAGGGGAACGTCCATACGGGCGATTCGGCGTCGGTACTTTTCTATCTTCCGCAACGGTCCGCAGCGACGCGGGGCACGGTGGCACGGCGCCGCGACGACGCGGCAATGCGAGGCTACAGGCCTTCGAGGCTCCGGAGTTTCTGCTCGACGTCGGGGGGCGCGCCGCTCGGGGCGTCCCGAACGCGATGGTCGGGCACGACGAGCGGAACGGGGTTTTCGGCGAGCGCGGTGCGCGCCAGTTGGCGGTCGGCCTCCTCGTCGGCGTCGAGACCCGCCGTCATACGGGTGAGCGCCTCGACGGTCACCTGCTCGCCGTAGCCGATGTCGCGCACCGTTTCGAGGACGGCGCGCTGGTCGGTCGCCATCGTGAGTCCGACGGCGACGTCAGCGAAATCGTCCGTCACGCCCTCGAAGTAGGCGTTCAGTCGATCGAAGAGATGGTGGTCGTCCCGCGCGTCCTCGTCCGGGTCCTTGGGGAAGGAGACGTCGATGATGCGGTCACCGGCGACGCCGAGTTGCACGTAGCGATCGAGATACGTCGGGGCGAACGCGTAGATGCCGGCGTCCATACGGATACGGTCGACCAGCGCGGACTTCAAGGTTCGTGGTCCGGACGATCGGAGGGAAACTCTCTTGTACAAATGCGTGCATTAGTGTACAGTAATGGACGATAGTCTCGCACCACAGGTGCGTTCGATCCTGCGCGCGGCGCGCGAGCGCGACGTCGCGGACGGGCGGGTGTCGGTCGATCCGCGCCCGCTCGGGACGGCCTTCGCGGACGCCGAGGCGGACGGACGCGTGCCCGTGATCGCGGAGGTGAAACCGACGAGCCCGACGACCGAGGGCGAGCGACGCGACGACCCCGTCGAACTCGCCGAGGCGATGGTCGCGGGCGGCGCGAGTGCTCTCTCAGTGCTCACCGAACCCGAGCACTTCGGCGGCTCGACGGTAAATCTCGAACGGATCCGGGCAGCCGTCGACGTCCCCGTCCTCCGCAAGGATTTCGTGGTACGGGAGGCGCAGCTGGACGCCGTCAAGGCCGACGTCGTGCTTCTCATCGCGCGCTTCGTCGGTGACGATCTCCGACGCCTCCACGACGCGGCGCGCGAGCGTGGCTTTCAGGTGATCGTGGAAGTCCACGACCGCGAGGAGGTCGAGCGCGCGCTCGACGCGGGCGCCGAATACATCGGCGTGAACAACCGCGATCTCGCCGAACTCGACGTCGATCTCGGGACGTTCGAGGCGGTGGCGCCCGCGGTCCCCGACGACGTGACGCTGATCGCGGAGAGCGGGATCACCTCGCCTGCGGACGTCCGGCGGATGCGCGCGGCCGGGGCGGACGCGCTCCTCGTCGGCTCCGCGATCATGGACGGGGACGTCGCCGCGAACACCGAAGCGTTGGTGAACGCGGAGGTGGTGGAGTCCACATGAGCCGACGCGAGACGGCCACCGACACGGCCGCTGACGCGGGCGCAGGAACGTTCGGTCGCTACGGCGGCCAGTACGTCCCCGAGGTCCTGATGCCGGCTGTCGAGGAGCTCACCGACGCCTACGAGCGATACGTTCTGAACAACGAGGACGGCTTCGTGGACGATTTCCGCGAGCGCCTGCGCGACTTCGGCGGGCGCCCGACGCCGCTCGGCCGCGCGGACAACCTCTCCGAGACGTATGGCTTCGACGTCTACCTCAAACGTGAGGACCTCCTCCACGGCGGCGCGCACAAGCTGAACAACGCGCTCGGCCAAGTCCTGCTGGCGAAGTACATGGGCAAAGAGCGGATCATCGCGGAGACGGGCGCGGGCCAGCACGGCACCGCGACGGCGATGGCCGCCGCGTACCTCGACATGCCTTGCGAGATCTACATGGGCCGCACGGACATCAACCGCCAGCGTCCCAACGTCTTCCGGATGCGCACCCACGGCGCCGAGGTCAACCCCGTGACCGTCGGTTCTGGTACCTTGAAGGAGGCGACGAACGAGGCGATGCGCGACTGGGCGACGACGGTCGAGGACACCCACTACGTCATCGGCTCCGTCGTCGGTCCCCATCCGTTCCCGACGATGGTGCGCGACTTCCAGTCCGTCATCAGCGAGGAAGCCCGCGAACAGGCGCTGGACCAACTCGACCGGCTCCCCGAAGCCGTCATCGCCTGTGCGGGCGGCGGCTCGAACACGATGGGCGCGTTCCACGAGTTCGTCGACGACGAGGACGTCGCGCTCTACGCCGTCGAGGCGGGCGGCTCCGGCCTCGGCGTCGAGGCGGCCGACGAGTACGCGCCGA
>Ga0207754_100219_pt1 | contig 29136 bp, 27 predicted proteins | sample A23E1SouthBayCA_FD_187728 | JGI IMG/M metagenome (GOLD analysis project Ga0207754, IMG submission 187728) | Aerobic enrichment media microbial communities from Eden Landing Ponds, California, USA - A23 E1 (SPAdes) | ecosystem: Environmental > Aquatic > Marine > Unclassified | place: Emeryville...
GTCGTAGCCGTACTTGAACAGGATCGGGATGAGCGCGGAGTGGTCGAGGTGGGCGTGCGTGAGTACGACCGCGTCGATCGACTGTGGACCGGCGGCGAGGGCCTCCGGTGCCTGGAGGTAGGGCACCTCTCCCTCCGCGCCGGGCTTGTCGCCACAGTCGATGAGGATGCGCGACTCGGGCGTCGAGAGGATGAACGCGGCGCGCCCGACCTCGCGACAGCACCCGAGCGTCGTCAGGCGCACCCAGTCGGCGTCGTCCGTCGTCGGACGGTTGATCTGGCGACCGACGCGTTCGAGGATGTCGCGCCGTTCGGTCCGTTCCTGTTTGAGGAAGTTCCGGACGTTCGAGACGGTCGAGGACTCCATCGGTGGCGTTCGGACGACTTCCGGTGTCCAGCCGACCGATGCCGAGATCTCGTCGAGCGTCTCGCCGTGGCGGCCGATGACGAGGCCGGGCTTTTCGGCTTCGATGAACACTTCGCCGGTGTCGTGGTCGAAGTCGAGGTTCTGGACGCCCGCGGCTTCTGGAATGGTCGACGAGATCTCTTCGCGGGCGCGCTGCTCGTCGACGAGTGCGCCCTGCGTCGGGCGGACGTTGATGCGCTTCTGGAGGGTCTGGGCGAGGTTCGGTACGAGCCGGTCCCTGTTGGCGACCTTCCGTGCGTCGGGCGTGTAGATGACGAGTTCTGGCCCTTCGAACGTCACCGAGGCGATCTCGATGTCGTCCGGTGTTTCCTGCTCGACCGTTGTTCGAATCTTCTCAAGTGTCTCGTCTGCGGAACTCATGGGTTGAAATCAACGATTAGTGGCCGTCAGCGGCTGCGAAAACGACGGCAACGGGGGTTCGATAGATGCGGCTATGCTGGGGAGTGGCAAGAACCTTTGCTTCTCGATCCACGCACTCGGAGGCCCGGAGTCGGGTCTGGTCGCACGACGATCTGGCGTCGGGGCCGGCTACTCGGTAGTCTCTCGGACTACGCGTCCGATCCGATCGATCGCCGCGTCGACGTCGGCGCGGTCCACGTCGAGGTTGGTACAGAGCCGCGTCGTGTACTCTGAGACGCTCCCACAGCGGACGCCACGCGCCACACAGGCCTCGACGAAGGCCTCGCTGGTGATCCCGGCTGGTTCGCTGTCGACGACGACGATGTTGGTCTCCGGTGTCGGCACGCGGAGGCCGTCTATTGCGTCGAGACCGGTCGCTAGTCGCCGTGCGTTCTCGTGGTCGTCGGCGAGGCGGTCGACGTTGTCGAGCGCTTCGAGGCCGGGTGCCGCGATCATGCCCGCCTGCCGCATTCCGCCGCCGAACAGCTTGCGGAGGCGACGGGCCTCGGCGACGAACGACTCGGTGCCCGCGAGGACCGAGCCGACGGGTGCGCCCAGTCCCTTGGAGAGACAGGCCATCACCGAGTCGGCTTCCCGGGCGAGCGCGGCCGGCGTGGTGTCCAGCGCGACCGCGGCGTTCCACAGCCGCGCGCCGTCGAGGTGGACCGGCACGTCGAGAGCGTGTGCTGCGTCACACGCAGCGTCGACGTGGTCTTCGGGGATTGCGACGCCGCCGCGGTAGTTGTGCGTGTTCTCCAGTGTCACCAGACCGGTCCCCGGTCGGTGCAGGTCCTCAGCGACGAACGCCTCGTTGATCTGTTCGGGGGTGGGGACGCAGCGCTCGCTTGCGTCGACGGTGCGACACTGGAGCTGTGCGTGCTGGGCGGTCCCGCCGAGTTCCCAGCGATAGATGTGTGACTCACGGTCCAGCAGGAGCTCCTGTCCGCGTTCGGTGTGGGCTCGGACGGCGATCTGGTTGCCCATGGTGCCGCTGGGAACGAAGAGCGCGTCGGCTTTCCCGAGCAGATCGGCGGCACGGGCCTCCAGTTCGGCGACGGTGGGGTCTTCCCCGTACACGTCGTCGCCGACCGGGGCGTTGCGGGCGGCCTCCCGCATTGCCGTCGAGGGCCTGGTCACCGTGTCCGAGCGGAGGTCGATCGGGTCGTCGTGTCCGGACATGGTCAGGCCTGCTGGGCGGCGTCGTCGCTCGGTTCCGTCAGGTGAGCCTTCCCCCACTCGGCCATCGCGTCGATCACCGGTTCGAGCGACGAGCCCCGCTCTGTCAGAGAGTACTGGACGCGAAACGGCTGTTCGCTGATGACCTCGCGATCGACCAGGCCGTGTTCCTGGAGGTCTTCGAGACTGTCCGAGAGGACTTTGCTGGAGATCCCGTCGACGCTCTCTTTCAGTTCGTTGAACCCGGACGGGCCGTGTTCGAGCAGGCGGTGGACCAGTACCGGGTGCCACTTCTTGCCGATCACCGACGCCGTCGTCGTGATCGGACACCACTCCTCGCCGGCACACCACACTTCCAGGGGCTCACTGGCGTCTGTCATCGTCGCACGGCTACGTGGTCCCCACGGTTATAGTTACGTGTCGTAAGTGGGTTCGGGATGGAAACTCCGACGGTCGGGGCTCTCGCGTCGCTGGCGGATCGGTCGACGAAGAGAGACCGCAGCGGCCCGAACACCTACGGTGAGACTGTCGACGCTCGGTAGACCTTCTTGCGGGCGTCGGGCAGAAAGACCTCTTCGGTGACGAGATCGGCTTCCGAGAGGGTTTCGAGCGCGGCGCGCACGGTTCGTTTCGGGAGCAGCGTCTCCTCGGCCAGCTGTGCCTGCGTCATCGCGCCTTCGCTGTCGAGCACCCAGTGGACGAACTTGGCACTCGGCGGTGCGTCTTCGAGCTGGTGGCGCGGCAGTGACTCACCGGTGTCGGACTGTGTCGTTGCGGTCATCCAGTGACCACCCATTGTGGCTTCTGCATTAATAGCTCTTGGTTACCGCCAGCATACCCGGTCTGACCGACGTGTGGCGCGACGTGGACTCAGCCCTCGCGTTGTTCGCTGGCGGCCGCCGCCAGCGCGTCGATCGTCGCCGGATTCTCGATGCTGCTGGTGTCGCCGATCGTCTCGCCGGTGTAGGCACCCGCGACGGCCCGGCGGACGATCTTGCCGCTCTGGGTCTTGGGGAAGCCGTCGACGAAGACCACGTCTCGGGGCCGGAACGGCTTGCCGAGTTCGCGACCGACCTGCGAGCGCAGATCCGCCCGGAGGTCCGCGTCGGCCTCGGCACCGTCTTCGAGGACGACGAACGCGGCGACGGCGGTGCCCGTCGTGTCGTCTGGCACGCCGACGGCGGCGGCCTGATTGACGGCGTCGTGTGCGATCAGTGCCCCCTCGACCTCCGCGGGGCCGACCTTCCGACCGGCGACGTTGAGCGCGTCGTCGGCTCGGCCGTGGAGGTACCAGAGTCCGTCCTCGTCTTTCTGGGCCCAGTCGCCGTGGTCCCAGCAGTCCTCCCACGTCGACCAGTACGCTTCGAGGTAGCGCTCGTCGCCGCTCCACAGGGACTTTGTCGTGCTGGGACAGGAGTCCCGTGCCACGAGAAAGCCCCGCTCGTGGTCGTCCGCGACGGATTCGCCGGTGCTGTCGACGATGTCGACGTCCATCCCCAGCCCCGGCCCGCCCAGCGTGCAGGGCTTGAGGGGCTGAATCGGCATCGGCATGAGGAAGCACCCGCAGATCTCGGTGCCGCCGGAGATGTTGATGATCGGAGTCTCGCCGCCGCCGACGTGCTCGTAGAACCACCGCCAGGACTCGTCGTCCCAGGGTTCGCCCGTCGATCCCAGCAGCCGTAGCGACGAGAGGTCGTGGGCCTCGACGGGGTCGGTGCCGTGTTTGCGAAGCGCACGGATCGCCGTCGGACTGATGCCGAACTGGGTCAGTCCGTGGCGTTCGATCATGTCCCAGAACCGGTCCGGGCCGGGATAGTCGGGCGCGCCCTCGTACATGAAGACGGTGCCGCCGAACGTGTGGGTCCCGATCAGCGTCCAGGGGCCCATCATCCAGCCGATGTCGGAGACCCAGAAGAACCGGTCTGCGGGCTGCAGGTCGAACCCGAAGTGTAGTTCCTTCGCCGTCTGCACCTGGACCCCGGCGTGCGTGTGGACGATCCCCTTGGGTTCGCCGGTGGTCCCCGAGGAGTACAGCAGCATCGACTCGTCGTTCGCGTCGAGGCGCTCGGTCTCGAAGGTCGCGTCGGCGGTTCCGACGGCGTCGGCCCACCGCTCGTCGCGATCGGTCCAGGGGATCTCGTCGACCGCACCCAGGCGGTCGAAGACGACCGTGTCCGTGACGCGGCCGGCCTGGTCGATGGCCTCGTCGAGGGTGTCTTTCAGCCGGATCTCCTCACCGCGCCGGTAGAATCCGTCGGCGGTAAAGAGCACGCTACAGTCGCTGTCCGCGATCCGGGTCGCGGTCGCGTCGACGCCGAACCCGGAGAAGATCGGGACGGCGATCGCTCCCAGTTTGAAACAGCCGTACAGGATCGAGACGACTTCGGGGACCATCGGCATGTACAGGCCGACCGTGTCCCCCCGCTCGATGCCCCGCTCGCGGAGCGCGTTGGCCACGCGGTTGGCCTGTCGGTGGAGGTCGTGGTACGTGACGTGGCGCTGGTCGCCGGGCTCGCCCTCCCAGATGCAGGCCACGCGGTTGCGCGCCTCGCTGTCGAGGGCGGCGTGTCGATCCACGACGTTGTGCGCGAGATTGATCGTGCCGCCGGGGTACCACCGGGTGAACTGCGGGCCGTCCGTGTCGTCCCGGATCTCGTCGTACGGTTCGTAGAACTCGATGTCGAGGTAGTCGACGACCTCGTCCCAGAACCAGTCGATTCCGGAGGCGGGCTCTCCGTCTACGTGCCCGGTGGTGCGTGCGATCAGTTCCTCGTAGTCGGCGATGTCGTAGGTCCGCATGAACTGGGCGACGTTTGTCTCCTCGACGAACGACTCGTCGGGGACGTGGACGAACTCACCCATCGCACTCACCGCCGTCGCGGTCGGCCGTGGAACCCGCCGTCTGGCGAGTGACTCGCTGGCACATATCTATTCGTTTGACATTCATCGACAATGATTGCTTGGTGAAATATAGGGTACCCGACACTACCGAACTGGCGAACGGTTCTGCCGTGATGGCAACGCATATTAGGCCGACATTGGTACATCTGCACATGGACGACATTTTTGTCGGACGACTGATGACATCCGACCCGGTAACGGTCTCACCAGACACGCTTGTCGAGGACGCGGCACAGCTGATGATCGACGAATCGATCGGTTCGCTGATCGTCACCGACGACGACAACGACATCCGGGGGATCCTCACGTCGACCGACTTCGTGGAGATCGTCAAGGAGAGCGACCCGAAGGCCCAGACGACCGTCGAGCGCTACATGAGCACGGACGTGCTGACGACGACCGCACAGGAGCAGATTCAGGCGGTCGCAGATCTGATGCTCGAAGCGGGCATCCACCACGTCCCCGTCGTCGACGAGACCGAGGGCGTCATCGGAATCATCTCCACGACGGACCTCACCGCGTACGTCTCGACGGTCCAGACGCCGAGCCCGGCCTGACACGCTCTCTTTCCTGCGGACTCGCATCGACCGGACGCTCTCCCGGACTGGCGATCGCCCGCCCGCGAACGACTCCGTCGCCCCCAGTGGCGACTGCCGCGACACGGCGACAGCCACAGTATCAGTCGTCCGTGTCGGCTCGTTCGCTCACGGTCGGTTCCCAGACCGTCGCCTCCGAGCGCTGTTCGACGAACGCGGCGAGCGCCCCGTAGAGGCCGATGTCGTCGCCCAGCCGGCTGATTCGGATCTCGGGTCGCTCGACGAACAGGTAGTCGTCGAGGTGCCGATCGATCCCGTCCAGCACGACGCGCTCGTTGTTCATCGCGACGCCGCCGCCGACGGTGATCAACCCCGGATTGAGAGCGTTACAGATGGCTCCGATCCCGGCCGCGTTGTACCGCGCGACACGATCGAGACAGGACTGGGCGAACGCGTCGCCCTCCGCTGCGGCCCTGAACACGTCCTGGGCCGTCACTTCGGCGTCGAGTGTCGTCTCCGGTTCCTCTGTGCCGATCCGTCTGGACACGTTCCGGGCGATCCCGCGTCCCGAGCAGAACGCCTCCCACGCGCCCGTGACGCCCGTACTCTCCACGTCGCTGTCGGGTGCGACCGGGAGCAGCCCGAACTCGCCGGCCTGGGCCGACTCCCCTCGGACGAGCCGGCCGCCGTCGACGACGCCGCCGCCGATACCGGTGCCGAACGTGACGTGGACGAGGGTGTCGACGTCGTCCCGAGACCCGTAGTGCCACTCGCCCAGCACGGCAGCGTTGCAGTCGTTTTCGACGACGACCGGGAGACCGTGGGCCTCGTGGATCGCCCGGCCGGCTTCGATCCGATCGACGGTGTCGCCGTCGGTCGTATCCAGCTCGTCGATCTGGGCTCTGTTTCTGTCGACGAGGCCGGTACAGGAGATGGCGACCCCGGAGAGCGGTTCCGTCGCCGCCGCGGTCAGATCCGCGACGGCGTCGACGAGCTGGCGCTCCAGGTCGTACGGTCGGGTCGGTTCGACGGTCACGTCCGTGATGATATCTCCGCTCGGGACCGCGACCCCGTACCGAAAGTTCGTGCTTCCGATCCCGAACACGGCGACCTGATCCATACACCATCCCATCCGTTCAGTCAACTTAAGTATCCTTTCGTTAGCGGCCGCCCGATCCCGGTGGCGACTGGCAGGCGTCGCCTACGCCATCCCGACTGCGATCGTCCCGACTGGACGAGTCTCCGGACCGACACGTATCAATCGCGGTCGGTTCGAGAGGCAGTTCTCCCGCGCGTAGCCGCCCTATACCGGAGATTGCGGACCCGTACTGCATCTTTAAGTATCATGTGGCCGATATTCATTGTAGATATGGCAAGTTCCAGCACAGAGGACGGGGCCCTGCTCACGTGGTATCGCAACCGGATCGCCGAGCCGACGACCGACGACGAAGTATACGGTTACTGGTTGTTCGTCTTCGGTGTCGTGATCGGTCTGTTCGGCGTGTTACTCGCCGGGTCGACTGCCGGACAGACCAGCGGGTCGTTCCAGCGACTGGCCGGGATCGCCCTGGGCGGCCTCGGACTGCTGTTCGTCCTGATCGGGCCGATTATCCGGCTTCCGCTAGAACGGCGGGCGACGAGGGTCGCCTACGTCGGGGCGGCCATCAGCATCCTCGCGATCGTCTGGCTCGTCCTCTCGTTCGACGGCGGGCGCGGCCAGCGCTCGATCGTCTTCGGGACCTACGGCATCGGGATGGCCGTCATCGCGCTGGGCGCGATCCTCGTGCCGATGATGAACGAGACCGACGGCGAGACCGCCGTCTCGGCCGCGGAGTCGTCGGCCCAACGGGCACAGGCGGACGCCGACAGTGCCCGTATGGAGGCCGACGAACACCGAGCGGAGGCCGACGACCTTCGCGAGCAGGTCGCCGCTCGGACCGACGAACTGGCAGTGCTCCACGACAGCGCGGCGACGTTCGAGCTGTACGAGGACAGGGGCGGCAAGTACCGCTGGCGGCTCCGCCACCGCAACAGCAACATCATCGCCGACAGCGCGCAGGGGTACTCCCGCCGCGTCGACGCCCAGAACGGGATCGAGAGCGTTCGCCGCAACGCACTGGGCGGCGCGCTCGTGGAACTCGAAACCGAGATCGACGACTCGACCGACGAGGCCGAGACGGGCGTCGTCGCCTACCCGCCGGGCGAGAGCAAGGCGACGTTCGAGCTGTACGAGGACAACGCGGGCGGATACCGCTGGCGACTCCAGCACGCCAACGGCAACGTCATCGCCGACAGCGGCGAGGGCTACACCGAGCGCCGCGAGGCCGAGGCGGCCATCGAGCGCGTGAGCGAGCGGGTCGGACCGGCACAGTACCTCCGTGCCGATCCGACGGCCTTCGAGGTGTACCAGGACGCCGCCGAAGAGTGGCGCTGGCGGCTGATTCACAAGAACGGCACGATCCTCGCCGACAGCGGTGAGGGGTACGCCTCCCGCAGCGGGGCTCGCGACGCCGTCGATCGGGTTCGGTCGGGGCTGGAAGACGACGACTACGAGTTCGAGGTCTACGAGGACACGGCCGGCAAGTACCGCTGGCGGCTCGAAGCGGACAACGGCGAGATCGTCGCCGACAGCGGGCAGGGCTTCAGCGAGGAGCGGGGCGCACGCGAGAGCGTCGATCGCGTCGAGGGACACGCGCCCGACGCCGCGACGTTGGACATCGGACTGGCGGCTTTCGAGGTCTTCGAGGACAGCGCCGGACAGTATCGCTGGCGACTCCGCCACCGCAACGGGAACATCCTCGCGGACGGGGGCCAGGGGTACAGCTCGCGGACGAAGGCCTTCGACGGCATCGACAGCGTCAAGCGAAACACCCCCAACGCCGAGACCACCGACGCCTGACGGTCAGTCGTCGTACTCGACGATTTCGAAAGCCGCGTCGCCGTTTCTCAGCGTGTCGGTCAGCCCGGCCAGATCGTCCGCCACCGCCAGCAGACACACGTCGAGCCCCTTCGTCGCGGCCTCCGCGACGGCGGCCGCTGTCGCGAACTGGATGTCGACGTCGAGGTCGGCGGCGTGGGCCGTCGCGACGGCCTCCGTGCCCGAGACCGCGAGCAGGTCGTGGTCGCGCGCTTCCGCTGCGACGGCCGCGTGATCCACGTCGCCGCTCCCGCCGTCACGGATCGGCGGGATCGAGACGATCGTCACCGTCCCGAGGTCGTACTCCAGGACGCCGTCGAAGTCGGTGATACCCACGTCCCGGCCCGCCTCGGCCGCCGAGACGGCGACCGCGGTCGCCGTCCCGGCCTCGCCCGGTGTCGCGTGCAACACGCCGTCTCGCATCGTCAGCGAGACCGCCTGTCCGTCCTCGATGGCGGTGGTCGCGATGGCGGTCTCGATCTCGACTTCGCCGATCACGTCGTCAGAGACGTGGTCGACGAACTCCCGGAGGTCGGTCGTCTGCGTGATGAGCCAGTCGACTCCCTCCTTGGTGACCTCGTAGCGCCCTCGTCCGTGCTTCTGGACGAACTCGTTCTCGACGAGATCCTGGAGGTAGTTCGAGACCGCCTGCGAGGTGATGCCGATGCTGTCGGCGATCTCCTGCTGACTGACCGCCGGCTGGCGCTCGGCGATCTCGATGAGGATCTGGTACTGGGTCGCCGACCGCTTGCTCTGGAGGACCGTGGTGCCGTCGTGTGCCCCGTCCGTCATTGTCGATGCTGAGGGCGGCCGGGACAAGTATGTTTGCCCTTCTTCCCCACAGGACCGGCGCTGGGGCGCTCACGATCGTCTAAAGGAAAGTCGAGTTGCCACCGGGCAATCCTCGTTGCGGTCGGTCCCAGCGTGGTTGTGCCAGGAAAACCGATGATATTTCACACCACTGGACGGAGTGGCGACCATGACGGACGACGAACTCCCCGACATCCCCGTGATCTGTACGGACTGTGACACCCGGACCAAGGTCGCGTTCGACGAGGTCGAGGCGGCGGTCGAGCGCCACAACGAACAGCTCCACGACGGTGAGACAGTCGCGCAGGTCGATCCCGAGGTCATGGAGGTCCTCGCCGACCGCGTCGCCGAAGACCTGGGACTGCTGTAGGCCGTCAGCGGACGTTTTCGACCCCCGTTCTGACGCGTCGCCCGATGCCGGCGGCGACGCCCCGGAGCGTGTGGCCCGCCCAGTAGAACTCGCTGCCCGCCCAGCACAGGCCGACGAGCACGAACAGCGTGGCGAAGGCCAGGTCGGTAAAGAGGACCCACGGCGGTGCGGTGTAGAGGATCCCGTTCGTGACCAGCGACGGAGTCACGTCTTTCAGGGTGAGCCAGAACCGGTCGGTGGGGGTCCGATCGCCGCTGGTCTCGACCGACGCTCCGACCGAGGGCGGCGTCGCTGTCCCGTTCGCCGTCCCCTCCGGCTGGGTCCGGGGTTCGATCGGTGCCCGTCCCCTGAGCCGTGCGGCCGGTCCGCCCTCGCTCTCGTCGCCGGTTCCGATCCGCTCGACGTCGTAGGGCATCCCGACGGTGGCCGACCAGACGATCTCGTCGTCGGCGTTCACCTCGACGAGTCGGTTGCCGTTCGAGTCGACCAGCAGCGTGTTGCCGTTGGGGAGTCGGTCGGCGTCCCGTGGCCACTTGAGACGCACGTCCTGCCAGGACCAGCTCTGGACCCACTCGCCGTCGACGCGCTGGTACTCGACGACGCGGGCGTTCTCGGAGTCCGCGACGACGACGGCGGGGCCACCGTACGCTCGCGGGATGTAGTCGGCGTTGTGTTGCTCGTAGAGGATCGAGTGGTTGCCGTCCTCGCCGAGGGTCCAGTCTTCGTCGACGGCGTACCCGCCGCCGTCGGTCCGGTCGAGGAAGATCACCTCGTCCATGTTGCGCGGACTGAGCATGATTCGGCCGTCGGACAGCACCTCCACGTCGTTGACGTGCGTCCAGTCCCCGCTCTGGCCGCCGGCATCGGGGCTGTAGTGTTCGTCGAAGCGCCACTCCCAGACGATCGAGTCGTCGCGCGTGTCCACGACGAACACCGAGTCTTCGACGATGTCGGCGACGATCAGGTGGGTGTCGTTGAGCCGATCCACGTCGTGCCAGCGGCCGGACGCGACCTGTGGCGTCATCTCGGCGTACACGGTCTCGTGGTCGCCCGTGGTGAGGTTGACGCGGTTGACGACGTTGCGCGTACACTGGTCGCCGTGGAACTGCTCGCACTCTGTCCCCTCGAAGTGCTTCGCGGCGACGTACTCGACGGTGTAGCGCTCGCCCTCGACGGGATCCACGTCGAAGTAGACCCGGTAGGTGTCGTTGAAGTAGACGACGCTACCGTCGGGTGTCAGCGCGGCCAGCTCTGCCGTCTGGCCGCTCACGTAGAACCCCTGTGTCGCGACGACGGTCAGGCCCCGATCGCCGCTGGCCGCCCGGACCTGCCGGGTCGACCAGTTCTCGCCGGGCAGTGTCTCGGATTTCGCCCGGTCGAACCGTGATTCCACGTCGATCTCCGTCAGACCGGTCGACGGCGGTGTCGCCGTGGGGGTCACGTCACCGCCGGACGATCCGTCGGCCGCCGTGGCCGTCGCCGTCTCGTTCGTCCCGCCCGATACCGGCGTCGCAGTCGCCGTCTCGGTGACGGTCCCGCCGGTCTCGCTCTCGGTCTCGGCACCGGCAGTCGACTGGAGAAACGACTGGCCGACCGCCGCGGCCGAGAGGATCATGACCGTCAGAAAGAGGACTCGCAGCGCCGATCGTGTGCGCGCTCTCATCAGTTGAACGGGAGGGGAATCGACCGACTGCGGTTAAGTCTTTGTGAACGCTCGGCGTCGCTTTGAGCGATCGGGTCGCTCAGCGCTCGTCCCACGCGTTCAGACAGGACTCGTCACAGAAGTGCGCTTCCTGGACGGTGTCGTCTTCGATCCAGGTCACTTCGCGGTGGGTCGGTTCGTTCACGATCGCGTCGCCACAGTGCTCGCAGTCGGGCGCTTCGGACTCGTCTAAGTCCTCGTGATGGTCCGATGTGGGATCTACCATTAGCCGAACCGTCGGTGTCGCGGTATTTAATCCCAAAGATATCTCACGCGCCGTGTGCCCCTCGCGAGACTGTCTGTCCGGAATCGCTGCCCTCGGCGTCACGGACGGACAGTCACACTGTCGCTCACCGATCCCGCGTGACCGACTCGCCCGGCGTCGTGCTGGCCCCGCTCGACAGGGTGACGCCGGGATTGATGCTCGTGTTGACTGCGGTCTTGACGCCGTCTCCGGCGACGACGCCGTACTTTCGCCGGCCGGTCGAGACGCGCTCGCCCTTGACGGTCTGTCTGACCGGCTCCCCGTCGTGACGGAGGTTCGCCACCTGCGTGCCGGCTCCGAAGTTCACGTCCTCGCCGAGGATGCTGTCGCCGACGTAGGTGACGTGAGGGACGGCCGAGCCCGCACCGATCACGCTGTTTTTGATCTCGACGCCGTGGCCGACGTGGGTGTCCTCGGCAAGGAGCGTCGCTCCGCGCACGTAGGCGTTGGGTCCGACTTCCGCGCCGGAACGGATCAGCGCCGGCCCCTCGACGACGACGCCGGGCTCGACGGTCGCGCCGGCCTCGACGACGACGGTTCCGCGAAGCGTCGCGTCACCGCGGACTTCGCCGTCGATCCGCCGATCGAGTTCGCCCAGCTTCCACTCGTTTGCCGCCAGCAACTCCCAGGGTCGCCCCACGTCGAGCCAGCGGTCGACCTCGACTGCGGAGACGGTTCCGGTCTCGATCGCCCGCGCGACCACGTCGGTGATCTCGTACTCGCCGCGCTCGCTTTCCTCGACGTCGAGCCACTCGCGGGCGTCGGCCGGGAACACGTACGCGCCGGCGTTCGCGAGCTCCGTCGGCGGGTCGTCGGGCTTCTCGACGATCCCGGTCACGGTGCTGCGGTCGGTCGAGAGGACGCCGTAGGCCGTCGGATCGTCGACGCGAGACGCCGCGATGGCCGGGCCGGCGTCGAACAGCGCGGCGATCGACGACTGATCGTAGAGGTTGTCGCCGTTGAGGACGGCGAAGGGACCGTCGAGGTGCTCGCGGGCGGCCCTGACGGCGTCCGCGGTGCCGCGTTGCTCGGCCTGGACCGCGAACTCCACCGGGACGCCGCGATACTCCTCGCCGAAGTACGACCTGACCGCGTCGGCTTCGTAGCCGACGACCAGTATCAGCTCGCTCGCCCCCGCCTCGACCGCCGCGTCGGCGGTGTGTGCCACCAGGGGCCGGTCTGCGACCGGCAACATCGGTTTCGGCGTGTCCGCCGTGAGCGGTCGCATTCGCGTCCCCTCACCTGCTGCGAGAATGACTACTTGCATACGCGCCGAGACTCACGGCATCCATTTGAAGCTACGGTCGACGGGACGGGTGGCCGCCGATCCGAGTCGATGCCGACATCGTCGCTACGCGGTTTCTCGTGCTCTGCTGGAACTGGCGCTCGCTCACGAAATTGTTCGCGAGAGAAATGCTCGCTCAGGGATTTGAACCCTGGTCATTGGCTCGAAAGGCCAATATGATTGGCCGGACTACACCAAGCGAGCGACGCATATAGGGAGATAGGCTCGTGGTATTTAAAATCGTCTTTCTGCAGGCAGTTTGCGAACCACTCACTCGAATTCGACGCCGGAGACGGTGACCCGGAGGCCCCCGCTCTCGCTCTCGGACAGCGAGAGCTGCCAGCCGTGGGCCGTCACGATCTGCTCGACGATCGTGAGGCCGTAGCCGGTGCCGTGGTCGGTCGTCGTGTACCCGTACTCCAGTACGTCGTCGCGCTCGCTGGGCTCGATTCCGGGGCCGTCGTCGGCGACGGAGAGCCCGTCTTCGGTCCGGTCGACGGTGACGGTCACGTCGGGACCCGCGTGACTGGCGGCGTTCTCGAAGAGGTTCTCGAACACCTCCAGCAGTCGGTTCTCGTCGGAGAGCACCGTCCCGAGGTCGTCGCTGGCCGAGAGCGAGCCGTCCTCCGGTCCGGCGGTCGTCCAGGCTCGGTGGACGATCCGTTCCACGTCGACGGGTTCGGGTTCCGTGATCCGATTGCCGTCCCGAGCCAGCGTCAACACGTCCTCGATGAGCGCCTCGATCCGTTCGAGAGACTGCTCGATGTGGTCGAGGTGGGCCGTGTCGTCGGTCTCGCGGGCCAGCTGGAGCCGTCCCATGGCGACGTTCAGCGGATTGCGGAGGTCGTGGCTGACGACGCTGGCGAACTGTTCGAGTCGCTCGTCCTGCCGTCGGAGCTTCTCCCAGCCCTCGACGCGTTCGCTGATGTCTGCGATCGTCCCGACGTTGTAGCGGGTCCCGTCGACCTCGATGGCGGTCGTGTGCGTCTCGACGGGGACCTCGGTGCCGTCGAAGCGACTGTGTCTCGCCTCGCGCTGTCGCGTCTCTCCGACCTCGAACGACTCCCAGTACTCCCCGAATCGCGCTCTGTCGATCGCCGGGTTCACCTCCCACAACCCCGTCCCGTGTAGCGACTCGCGATCGGTTCCCAGCAGATCGGCGTACGCCTGGTTCACGTAAGCGAACCGTCCGTCAGCCCCGTAGACGCCGACGGCGACGCCGACGCGCTCCACGACGGCGTTGAAAAATCCCGGCTCGAAGCCGCCGTCGGCCCGTCCGTCCGCCCGCGATCGCTGGTCCGCGACACCTCGTCGCCGGCCGTCGCTGGCAGGCTCGCTCTGTGCACCGTCCCGGTCGCCGTGTCTGCTGTGTTCCCCCGTCATGTTCGCACCCACAGCGCGTACCTGACGCTGATACTCCCTCTTTCGAGCCCAGCATCAAAAACCCCTCCCGTGGTAGCACGACACATCCACCACAGGAGGGCGAATCGATCGGTGCCGTTCAGGTGGTTCCGACACCCGACCGGCAGGGTGGGGACCGATCGCGAACGACGGTCGACGGGCCTACTTGCCCTGGAAGTCCGGGTCGCCGTCGCCCATGAACGCCGTGATGCCCTCCATCACGTCGTCGGTGCCGATGAGGTGGCCGAAGGCCTGGGCCTCGACCTCCAGTCCGGCGTCGGTGTCGTCGCGCCCGGCCAGCATCGCCTTCTTGGTCAGCTCCTGGGCGACGGGCGGTCCGGCGGCCAGATCGGCGGCCAGTTCGAGCGCCCGCTCGTCGATCTCGTCGTTGGGGACGACCTCGTTGACGAAGCCGTAGTCGGCCATCTCCGCGGCGTCGTAGCGCTCGGCCGTGAAGATGATCTCCTTGGCGCGGCCCTCGCCGACGATGTTGCTCAGGCGCTGGGTGCCGCCCCAGCCGGGCAGCAGGCCGAGGTCGTGCTCGGGCTGGCCGAGTTCGGAGCGCTCGCTGGCGACGCGCATGTCCGCACAGGTGGCCAGTTCCATCCCGCCGCCCAGCGCGTAGCCGTCGATGCCGGCAACGACCGGCATCGGACAGGATTCGAGCTTGCCGAACGTCTGCTGGCCCTTCCGGGAGAGCTCGATCGCCTCCAGCGGCGTCGCGTTGCTCGCCATCGACTGTACGTCCGCGCCCGCGGAGAAGGCCCGGTCGCCCGCGCCGGTCAGCAGGATCGCACGCACCTCGTCGTCCTCTTCGAGGTGGTCGACGGCGTCGGCGATCTCGTCCATCATGTCCGGACTGACCGTGTTCATGCGGTGTGGACGATCGAGTTCGATCTGGGCGACGTACTCTGCGGGGTAGGAAAGCGAGATCGAGTCGTAGTCGGCCGACGCTTCCTCCTCGTCGTCGTAGAATCCACCCTCCTCGGCGGCCGCTTCGAGGCCCGCCGAGAGTTCGTAGCGGGCCGCGTCGGTCTCCTCGTGGGCCGTTTCGAGCGCGTCGACGAGCGCCTCCAGGCCCGTCTCGTCTGCGAGCTTCGCCGGTCCGTCCGGGAAGCCGCCGCCGAGCATCACGGCCTCGTCGATGTCGCTGACGGGCGCGACGTCGTTCTCGACCAGCTTCCCGACCTCGTTGGCCATCACGGCCAGCAGGCGATGCTCGACGTCCTCGCGGCCGGCGTCCGTCGGGATGTCGACGCCGCCGTTCTCGTAGTCGTAGAACCCTTCGCCTGACTTCTTGCCGAGCCGATCGTCTTCGACCGTCTCTTCGAGCAGCGGACACGGTGCGTACTGCTCACCGAGCACCTCGTGCATGTATTCGAGGACGTGGAGGCCGACGTCGTTGCCGACCTGGTCGGAGAGCTCGAACGAACCCATCGGCAGGCCCATGTCGAACTTCGTCGTCGAGTCGACCTCGGCGATCGTCGCCACGTCGTCGTGGACGAGCCAGCAGGCCTCGTTCATCAGGGGCACGAGGATGCGGTTGACGATAAATCCGGGCGAGTCCTTGCGAACGCGGACGGGCGTCTTGTCGAAGGCGTCGGCGAGTGCTTCGATCGCGTCGAGCGTCTCGTCGTCGGTGTGTTCCCCCGAGATGACTTCGACGAGGGGCATCCGGACCGGGGGGTTGAAAAAGTGCATCCCGCAGAACTGCTCTGGGCGCTCGGTGACTTCGGACAGCTCCGTGATCGAGAGGCTCGAAGTGTTCGTCGCGAAGATCGCGTCCTCGTGGGCGTGGGCTTCCACGTCGCCGTAGACGTCTTTCTTGATCTCCATTTTCTCCGGGACGGCCTCGATGACCACGTCGGCGTCGCCGACGGCGGCCTCCATGTCGACCAGCGGTGTCACGCGTTCCAGCGCCGCGTCGGCTTCGTCCTCGCTGAGCTGTTCCTTTTCCGCGAGTTTGTCGAGGGACCACTCGATGTTGTCGTACCCGTCCTGGACGAACTCCTCTTTGATGTCGCGCATCTGCACGTCGTAGCCCGCGATGGCGGCGACCTCGGCGATTCCGTGACCCATGTTCCCTGCGCCAAGCACCGCCACAGTCTCAATGTCCTCAAAATCCATGACAGGCGTATCCACTCTCGCCCAGGGTTTCAACGTTTCTCTCGCACAACAACCACGTTGCCGTTTATTTCTGTACGAAATCATTATCCGTGATACCAGTTAACACTGATAACATGGACTTCGACCTCACAGACGAGCAACGGCAGGTCCGAGACGAGGTGCGACGGTTCGCCGAAAACGAGATCAGACCCAACGCGACCGAGTACGACACCGAGGAGAAGTATCCTCGCGAGATCGTCGAGCAGGCGGCCGAGATCGGACTCACGGGCGCGAACATACCCATCGAGTACGGCGGCGTCGGCTACGACACGCTGACCAACGCGATCATCGCCGAAGAGCTGTTCGCGGCCGATCCCGGCATCGGACTCTGCATCCAGTCGACCGCCTTCGGGGCGGACGCGCTCGTCGGCTTTGGCACCGAGGAACAGAAAGAGGCGTTCCTCGAACCGGTCGCGACCGGCGACGCCATCATGGGGGCGGCGATCTCCGAGCCTGACGTGGGTTCGGACGTGTCTTCGGTGTCGACACGGGCGGAGAAAGACGGCGACGAGTGGGTGATCAACGGCAACAAGATGTGGATTACCAACGGTTCGATCGGAGACTACTTCGTCGTACTCTGTAAAACGGACCCGGAGGCGGAGGGCCGGTACAACGGCTTCTCCCAGATCGTCGTCGAGGCCGATCGCGACGGGTTCGAAGCCGACAAGATCACCGGCAAACTCGGCATCCGCGCGTCCGACACCGCCGAGCTGATCCTCGACGACGTGCGGGTCCCCGAAGAGAATCTCGTCGGGACCCGCGGCGCGGGCTTCCTCCAGCTCATGCAGTTCTTCGACGAGACCCGGACGGGCGTCGCCGCACAGGCCGTCGGGATCGCGAAGGGAGCCGCCGAGCGCGCGCTCGATTACGCCGAGGACCGCGAGCAGTTCTCCAAACCCATCAGCGAGTTCCAGGCGATCCAGCACAAGCTCTCCGAGATGCACACGCAGGTCGAGGCCGCCCGGATGCTCACCTACAAGTCCGCCTGGAGCGTCGACAACGAGGACGACCAGCTGACGATGCTGGCCTCGATGGCCAAAGAGTTCGCCTCACGGGTCGCCGTCGAAGTCGCCGACGAGGCCGTCCAGATCCACGGTGGGGCCGGCTACGTCAACGACTTCGACGTCGAGCGGTTCTACCGCGACGCCAAGATCACCCAGATCTACGAGGGGACCTCGGAGATCCAGAAGAACATCATCGCGCGCGAGCTGCTCGGCAAAGGGATGACCTAAGCCGCGACGCGCAACGCTTCGTCGAGGCTGTCGACCGTCTCGATGTCGACGCCGGGGATCTCCCCGATCTTGCTCTTGAGTGCCATCTTCTTGATGTCGTCTGATACGATAATCCAGTTCGCGATTCCGTACTCGGTGCCGGCCTCTGCGGCCTCCTGTGCCTTCTCGAAGACCTCCCCGTTGAGTGCGGACTCCATTTTCAGGACCGAGACGTGCGTGTCGATGGCGGGGTCGGTCGCCAGCTCTTCGAACCGCTCGTTGACGGCCGCAAAGACTTCTTCCTTCGTCTCGATGTCCGCACCGAACTCGGCGATCAGTGCGTTCTCCTCTACGTACAGGCTCCAGTCGTCTGTCGTCACGCTCACCGTTCTGTCCCCGCTGAACATAACTACGTTCCCGTGATTATCACCAGAGATATTCGCTCCCGTTCTCGTTCCGACACTCGACCGCAACGTTCTCGACGCTCTCGTCCCATCGTCCGTCCGTGAGCGACCCCCACGACCGACTCCGCGAGGATCCCGACCTGGGACCGCTCGTCGAGACTCACGGCGAACTGACGATCTCACCGGCCGAGGACTTCTTCGCGCGAATCCTGACATCGATCGTTCGCCAGCAGGTGTCGATGGCGTCGGCGGCAGCCACCCGCGAGCGACTGTTCGACGCCGTCGCGGTGACGCCGTCGGGCGTTCTGGCGGCCGACGACGAGACACTGCGTGACGCCGGCCTCTCTCGGCAGAAGACGCGTTACGTCAACAACGTCGCGAGAGCCTTCGAGGAACGCGGACTCTCACGGACGTACTTCGAGGACGTGGACGACGAAGCGGTCGTCGACGAACTCACGTCTATCACCGGCGTCGGCGAGTGGACGGCGAACATGCAACTCATCTTCTCGCTGGGCCGCGAGGACGTGTTCCCCGTCGGCGACCTCGGCGTCCGGAAGGGCATGGCGTCGCTCGTCGATCCGGAGCTGACCCGCGCCGAGATGTCCGCGTACGCCGAGCGGTGGGCTCCATATCGGAGCTACGCCAGCCTCTACCTCTGGCGCGTCGAAGAGGACATCGAAGAGAGTGTCGACGAGGTCGAATCGCTGTGACCGGCGCGTGTCCCACCGTCGGTGGCCGAAAGGCGGCCAGGAGGGCCGAACTGTCGTCCGGGACCCGGTGCATCAGGATCGGACCGTGTCGCCGCCACTCGCCATCTCCCGTGAGACTATCACAATACGACTGACAAGAACCTGTCGAAAGAAACCCGTGTGCGGGGTGGCCGCGGCACTCACTCTCCGTCCATCTCGAAGTCCTCGATCGAGTGGCCCTGCCGGACGATCCGCTCGCTGATCAACAGCTTCTCCGTCCGGTCGAGTGCCTCCCAGTCGAGGTGGTCCGGGGGCGACGACTCCAGGGACTCGAACTGCTCGATCACGCGACCGTTGACGAATCGCGAGAACTCCTCGCAGTTCGGGCAGGTCACGGAGAGGTGCGAAACGTCGAAGTCGCGTGTCACGGTGTGCTCACGGCAGTTCGAGCACCGGTACGTACGCTCGGTCATACCCGTCGAAGGGGTTCGACGGGGTTGAGCACTGTGGTCCGTCGCTACCAGTCGAACGCCTCGTGGACGGCCAGTCCCGCCTCGTGACACACCGGGCCGGTCACGTCGGTGACGCCGTCGAGAATCGCTCCCGAGCGAACCGTCGGCTCGCCGCCGGTGAACCGGTGGATCTCGTCGCCGCCGACGCTGTAGACGATCCGCCCCAGTCCGACCGAGCGGAGGCCGCCGGCACACATCGGGCACGGTTCCGTGCTCGTGTACATCACCGTCCGGGCGCGTTCTTCCGGGGTGTACGACCGTTTGGCTTCCAGCGCGAGGTCGAGCTCCGGATGGCGTCGCAGGTCGCCCTCCGTGACGACGCGGTTCGACGCCGCCGCGATCTGCTCGTCGTCCCGGACGAGGACGGAACCGAACGGTCGGTCGCCGCGGTCGGCGGCCCCACGGGCGAGGTCGATGGCCGACTGCACGTGTCGCTCGTGATCGAAGTCCTCGAAATCGGGGTCTGCCATACCGCCACTCTGGCGTGCCCCACAAAGAAAGGCCGGGTCCTCTTGCCGGTCTCGCAGGGTAGTAGCGACGGGGTTTAAGAGGCTGGCTCTGCGAACGTAGAGTATGCTCCGCGGGCACGCTCGCGACCGATCGGTCGTCCCACGAACGCACGCGCTCGCCGGCCGTTGTCGCTGAGCGTCCCGCTCTTCTCGTCACCGCGCACCGCTCTCTCACCACGCCTGACACTCCAACAATGTTCGACCGCATCGCAGACGACATCCGATTCGCCAAGGCCAACGATCCGGCCGCAACGAGCACCCTCGTGGTGCTGTTGACCTATCCGGGACTGCACGCCGTCTGGTGGCACCGCCTCGCACACGCCTGTCACCGCCGCGGTCTCGACCTCGCCGCCGCCCTGCTGGCGTACGTCGGTCGATTTCTCACCGGCATCGAGATCCACCCCGGCGCGACCGTCGGCGAGCGGCTGTTCATCGATCACGGCATGGGGACCGTCGTCGGCGAGACCGCCGAGATCGGCGACGAGGTCGTGATGTACCACGGCGTGACGCTGGGCGGGAAGTCCAGCGAGCCGGTCAAGCGCCACCCGACGATCGAGGACCGCGCGCTGATCGGTGCCGACGCGACGCTGATCGGCGACATCACGATCGGCGAGGACGCGACCGTCGGTGCCGGGTCCGTCGTCGTCGACGACGTGCCGCCAGACACGACCGTCGTCGGCAACCCCGCTCGCCCGATCGACGCCCCCGAAGACGAGGCGGGCGTCCCAGACGCGGACGACGGAGTCCACCCGGACTGTGCCCCCGGCGTCGAACCCCGCTGGCGGGAAGTCCAGTCGTAGTCGTTCCTCCCCGCTCGCGGAATCGAGACCCCTCGCTTCGCTCGGCGTCTCGCTACTCACGGGTCGTTCCTTCCCGCTCGCACCTCCGAGGCCCGCTGCTCGCTTCGCTCTCAGCGCGCCTCGCTACTCCTCTCCGGCTTCTTCTTCCTCCGCCTCCAGTTCGCCGTCGGCGTCGGCTCGCCGGGTCACGTCGACCCGGTAGTGCTGGAGGATGTCCCGCCCGAGCAAGAGCGGGTAGTCCATGTGCCCGCGGTCCTCGATGCTGGCGGTGACCGTGTGCTGGGTGCCGCCGACACCGACGACGAGGTCGACGACGGGTCGGGACTTGCCCTGCTTGAGGCTGCCAGAGCGAACGGTCACGATGTCCTTGATCGGGCCCGTTCCCAGACGGGTGGCAAGCTCTGAGTCGATGCTGGTCCGTGTCGCGCCGGTGTCGGACTTCGCCAGGACCGTCTCGGTGCCCCGAGTCCCGGCAACCATCACCTCCTCGATGTAGCCGACGACGGCTGGCTCTCTGGGTTCAGTCTCGACAGGTGTGGGCATGCATACCGGGCTGGAGTCGTCCAGCCGCTCTGCCAGCCGTTCGACGTCGTCGTCGGCCACGTTCCCGCCGGCCGCTTCGATCGCCAGCCGTGCGATGTGGGGTGCCGGACTCGTCCCCGTGGCCTTGAACAGCCCTCGGAACCCGGCCGTCGGGTTGACTTCCAGGACGAAGTAGCCGTCGGCTCCCTCGATGATGTCGACACCGGCGTAGTCGAGTCCGAGCACGTCCGCGGCCGTCGTCGCCATGTCGGCCACTTCCGGCGGGAGATCGTCGGTCACGTCCTCGACGTCGCCGCCGAGTGCGACGTTGGTCCGCCAGTCGCCGTCGGGTGCGTAGCGGTTCATCGCGCCGACGACGACGCCGTCGACGACGTAGACGCGCAGGTCGTGGTTGCGCTGATCGTCGACGTCGAGGTACTCCTGGAGGAACGCCTGTCGCAGCCCGACCTGGGGGTTGACGGGATCGTCCAGATCGACGAGCCAGGTCCCGCCGCCGTGGGTCCCGATCGCGGTCTTGTACACTGCGCGGTCGCCGAAGCGGGCCCGTCCCTCGTTGAGTCGCTCGCTGGACAGCGCCAGCAGGGCGTCTGGCACCGGGACGTCGGCCTCGGCCAGCGCCATCGTCGTCGCGAACTTGTGCAGCGCCGTCGTGATGGCTTCGGGCGGGTTCAGCATCGGGACCAGCCGAGCCAGCGTGTGGGCGAGGCCGATCCCCTCGACGGGCTGTTCGTCGCTGGACAGGAGGAGTCGATTGACGACGACATCCACGTCTGGTTCCAGCGTCACGTCTCCGTCTCGCACATCGACGGCCGTGTTCTCCGCGCGGAGCCACTCAGTGTCGTAGCCCAGCGCGTCGACGGCGTTCAGAATCGCCTTCGTCTCCTTGCTGTTGTGGAGGCTCAGAACGCCGACCGTCGGAGCCGCAGCGTCGTTCATACGACTGGTGACTCCCACAGACGCCAAAGCCCTGACGGTCGTCGGGAGGCGACGGGGGGAAGCCGACTCGGGTTCGCCGACAGTGTCGACGCGAGCGCCCCCATCGAGCGTGTGGGCCTCGCGCATCTGGTGGTCGGACCGGTTTTACCCTTCGGCGTCGATTAGGTGCTATGGACGAAGCGCGGCCGTTCACCTACGACGGCGGACGGGTGGACCCCGGCGAGACCGAGAACGTTCGATACACGGTCAGCGAGACGTACCTCGGCGATCCCGTCCGGATGCCGGTCACGATCGTCAACGGCGAGGGCGCGGGACCGAGGCTGTTTCTCGCGGCGGCGGCCCACGGCGACGAACTCAACGGCGTCGAGGTCGTCCGCGAGGTCGCCCACGAGTGGGACCTCGCCGATCTCTGCGGGACGCTGGTCTGCTGTCCCGTCCTGAACGTTCCGGGTTTTATCGCCCAGCAGCGATATCTCCCCGTCTACGACCGGGACCTGAACCGCTCGTTTCCGGGCCGGGACGACTCGACGGGCGCAAAGCGGATCGCCAACGAGATCTTCCGGAACTTCGTCGAACCGTGTGACTACGGGCTCGACTTCCACACCTCCACGCGCGGACGGACCAACATGCTCCACGTGCGGGCCGACATGGCGGACGAGCGGGTCGCGCGACTGGCGAAGTCGTTCGCGACGAACGTCGTCATCGCTTCGGACGGTCCAGAGGGGACGCTGCGCCGCGAGGCGACCGACGCGGGCGTCCCGACCGTCACCGTCGAGATGGGGGAAGCCCACCGCTTCCAGCGGCCACTGATCGACCGGGCGCTCGTGGGCGTCCGGTCCGTCCTGGCGGAGTTCGGCCTCCTACCCAGCGCGTGCGTTCACTGGCCGGGCTGGCGGACGATCATCGACGGGAGCGACGAGAAGACGTGGATCCGGGCCGACGCTGGCGGTCTCGTCGACATGCACTTCGACCGCGGTGCCTTCGTCGAGGCGGGCGAACCGATCTGTACGATCGCCAACCCCTTCAAGACCGACCGGACGGTCGTCGAAGCGCCGTTCACCGGGCTGCTGGTCGGGGTGCTGGAGAACCCGCTCGTCTACCCCGGCAACCCGCTCTGTCACCTCGTGAAACTCGACGATCGGACCCAGCGCGCCCTGGAGCGCAACGGCGGGATCGACGATCGCCCGTGAGCGACGTGTCACGCAGAACGTGAACTACCGATCATGTTTGCCGGGAGCGCGCGTACGTTGTAGTAACTTCTATTTGTCCCCGCTCCAAGTGCTGGGTGTATGAGTCAGTCTTACAATCGCGGCACCGTCGAGGACTTCGGACGGTGGCGGGACTTCTCGGCCGGGATGTGGGCGTGGATCTTCCACAAGTTCACCGGCTGGGTACTCGTCGGCTACCTCTTTACCCACATCGCCGTGCTGAGCACGTCGATCCAGGGGGAGGCACTGTACAACGGCACCCTGCAGGGACTCGAAGCCCTGCTCGTCGTTCGCTTCCTCGAGGTTGGCCTGCTCGCCGTCGCCGTCTTCCACATCCTCAACGGGCTCCGACTGCTGTTCGTCGATCTGGGGATCGGACTCGAAGCACAGGACAAGAGCTTCTACGCGTCGATGGTGCTGACGGGCGCGATCGTCGTCGCCAGCATCCCGACGTTCCTCGGGGGGAAACTCGTCTAATGGCCGAACACTACTCCTCTTTCGAACGCAAAGGATCGCGGTGGCTGCTACAGCGGGTCACGGCCGTGTTCCTCGTGGGCGTGCTGGCCTTCCACTTCATGCTGCTTCACTTCGTCAACCACGCGGCCGAGGTGACGCTGGCCGGCACGACCGCGCGGATGAGTCAGGTCGGCTACTTCGCGACGATGTGGCTGTTCCTCGTGACCGCGACCTTCCACGGCGTCAACGGCGTCTACAACGCTCTCATCAACCAGGGTCTGACCGGGACTCGCAAGCGGGCGGTCAAGTGGGTGCTGGTCGTCGCCGGTGTCCTGCTGATCGCACAGGGAACCCGCGTCGCCGTCGCCATGACCAACCTGATCTAACCATGAGTACGATCGAACAAGAGACAGAGACCGAGGAGACGACCGACGAGTCGGCCGAGCCGACCGTCGAATCACCGGGCGAGCGCCGCCGGGCGGAGAAACGCGAGCGGACCCAGGCCCGAGAGGACCAGCGCGTCGACGAGGAGATCGACTCCTCGGAGGAGACGATCACGCTCAAAGTCTTCCGCTACGACCCCGAAGTCGAGGGGAAAGAAGAGCCGCGGTTCGACGACTTCACCGTCCCCTTCCACAAGGGAATGACCGTCCTCGACGCGCTCATCTACTCGCGGGACCACTACGACTCGTCGCTGACCTTCCGACACTCGTGTCGGCAGGCCGTCTGTGGTTCCGACGCACTCTTCATCAACGGTCGCCAGCGGCTGGCCTGCAAGACCCAGATCGCCGATCTCGACGCCGGGACGATCCGGATCGAGCCCCTGCCCCACCAGGAGGTCGTCAAGGACCTGGTCGTCGACATGGAGCACTTCTACGACCAGATGGAGGCCGTCGAGCCGTACTTCGACGCCGACGAGTTGCCCGACGACGAACTCGAAGAGCAGCGCCAGGACCGCGAGAACCGCGAGAAGATCAAGATGTCCACGCGCTGTATCTGGTGTGGCGCGTGTATGTCCTCGTGTAACATCGCGGCCGGCGACAACGAGTACCTCGGGCCGGCGGCGATCAACAAGGCCTACCGCTTCGCGATGGACGAACGCGAGGGCGAGCAGCGCAAGCAGGAACGGCTCCGCATCATCGAGCAAGAACACGGCGTCTGGCGGTGCCAGACGCAGTTCTCCTGTACCGAGGTGTGCCCGAAGGACATCCCACTGACCGAGCACATCCAGGAGCTCAAACGGGAAGCAGTCAAGAACAACCTGAAGTTCTGGTAATCCTAAGGGAGACTAACAATGCACGAACACGACGTGATCGTGGTCGGTGCCGGCGGTGCCGGCCTCCGAGCGGCGATCGCAGCCGACGAAGAGGGTGCCGACGTGGCACTCGTCACGAAGCTCCACCCCGTCCGGAGCCACACGGGCGCGGCCGAGGGTGGCATCAACGCAGCACTGCGGGAGGGCGACGACTGGGAACTCCACGCCTACGACACGATGAAGGGGTCGGACTATCTCGGGGACGCCCCCGCGATCGACACCTTCGCCCAGGACGCCCCCGAAGAGGTCGTCCAGATCGAGCACTGGGGGATGCCGTTCTCCCGCGAGGACGACGGCCGCGTCTCGCAGCGCCCGTTCGGCGGGATGTCGTTCCCGCGGACGACCTACGCCGGTGCGGAGACGGGCCACCACCTGCTGCACACGATGTACGAACAGGTCGTCAAACGAGGCATCGAGGTGTACGACGAGTGGTACGTCACCAACCTCGCCGTCACCGACCACGACGACCCGGAGGATCGCCACTGTCACGGGGCCGTCGCCTACGAGATCGCGACCGGCAACGTCGAGGGCTTCTGGGCCCGCGACGGCGTCATCCTCGCGACCGGCGGTCTCGGACAGGCCTTCGATCACACGACGAACGCCGTCGCCAACACCGGCGACGGCTGTGCGATGGCCTACCGCGCGGGCGTCCCGCTCGAAGACATGGAGATGATCCAGTTCCACCCGACGACGCTGCCGTCGACGGGCGTCCTCATCTCCGAGGGGGTCCGTGGCGAAGGCGGGATCCTCTACAACGACGACGAAGAGCGGTTCATGTTCGAACACGGCTACGCGAACAACGACGGGGAACTCGCCTCTCGTGACGTGGTCTCGCGGGCCGAACTCACCGAGGTCAACGCGGGTCGTGGCATCGAGGACGAGTACGTCGACCTCGACATGCGACACCTCGGCGAGGAGCGCATCCTCGATCGCCTGGAGAACATCCTCCACCTCGCGGAGGACTTCGAGGGCGTCGACGGCCTCGACGAACCGATGCCGGTCAAGCCCGGCCAGCACTACGCCATGGGTGGCATCGAGACCGACGAGAACGGCGAGACCTGTATCAGCGGGCTCTACGCCGCCGGTGAGACGGCCTGTGTCTCGCTGCACGGTGCCAACCGTCTCGGCGGCAACGCGCTGCCGGAACTGCTCGTGTTCGGCGCACGCGCCGGACACCACGCCGCCGGCAAGGACATGAAGACCGCCGAGATCGAGACCGGTCGCTCTGCCAAGAGCGAGGACGGCGACGTGTCGCCGCCGGTCCAGCCGGGTGCGATCCAGACTGGAGACGGGGACGTGGCCGCAGACGGCGGTGAGCGATCCGACGGATCGCGATCCTCGTCAGACCTCCGGGCTGACGGCGCGATGGTCGAGCCCAAGGAGACCCTGGAGCACACGGTCCAGCAGGAGCGAGAGCGAATCGAGACGCTGCTGGAAGCAGACGGTATCAACCACGCCGAGGTCCGCTCGAACGTTCAGGAGACGATGACCGAGAACGTCAACGTCTTCCGCGAAGAAGAGAGCCTCAACGACGCGCTGCGTGACCTCCGTCGCGCACGCGAGCGCTACGAGGACGTCGCCGTCGCCGACCCGTCGCGCACCTACAACACGGACCTGATCCACACCATCGAGACGCGCAACATCCTGGACGTGGCCGAAGCGATCACGCTCGGCGCGCTGGCCCGCGAAGAGTTCCGCGGCGCTCACTGGCGCGCGGAGTACCAGGAACGGCGCGACGAGGAGTGGATCAAGCACACGATGCTGGCCTGGGACGACGGGACGCCGGAGCTGTACTACAAGCCGGTCCTGCTCGAGAGCCAGTGGAAAGAGTACGAACCCAAAGAGCGGTCGTACTGACCACGGCGTCGACCGCGATCGCCGCTGTCGACGCGACCCGCGACCTGATCGCCGGCCGTTCATGGAGCCGATTCGTCGACGCGTTTTCTCGACCCCAACCGCTTAGGGAGTGGCACACTTCCCTCGTGGTGATGCGACTCACCGGGACCGTCGTCGCCGACAGCGACACCGTCTACGAGGACGGCGCGGTCGTCACGAGCGGCGACGAAATCGTCGCCGTCGGAGATCGCCAGCGCCTGGTCCAGCAGTATCCGGACCACGACAGTCGGTCGTTCGACATCGTCGCGCCGGGGCTGGTCGGCTCGCACGTCCACTCGGTACAGAGCCTCGGACGGGGGATCGCCGACGACGAAGCGCTGCTGGACTGGCTCTTCGACCACGTCCTCCCGATGGAGGCCGCCATGGACGCCGAACAGATGCGGACCGCGGCGACGCTTGGCTACATGGAGTGTCTGGCCAGCGGCGTCACGACCGTCGTCGACCACCTCTCTGTCGCGCACGCTGACCAGGCCTTCGAGGCGGCCGGCGAGATCGGAATCCGTGGCCTGCTCGGGAAGGTGTTGATGGACCACGACGCCGGGGCGCTCCAGGAGGACACCGACGCGGCACTGGCCGAGTCCGAGCGCCTCATCGAGCGGTATCACGGGGCCTTCGACGACCGGATTCGCTACGCTGTCACGCCGCGCTTTGCCGTCTCCTGTACCGAGCGCTGTCTCAGGGGTGCCCGCGACCTCGCCGACGCCTACGACGACGTGCGCATCCACACGCACGCCAGCGAGAACCGCGACGAGATCCAGACGGTCGAAGACCGGACGGGCATGCGCAACGTCGAGTGGCTCGACGAGGTCGGCCTGACGGGGCCAGACGTGACGCTGGCCCACTGTGTCTGGACGGACGAGTCCGAGCGGGCGATCCTCGCCGAGACTGACACTACCGTCGTCCACTGTCCCAGCTCGAACATGAAACTCGCCAGCGGGATCGCGCCCGTCGAGGCCTACTTACAGCGGGGGATCACCGTCGCGCTGGGCAACGACGGCCCTCCCTGCAACAACACGCTCGATCCGTTCACCGAGATGCGCCAGGCGGCTCTGCTGGCGAAGGTCGATGGGCTCGACGCGACTGCGCTGCCGGCGGCGACCGTCTTCCGGATGGCGACCGAGCACGGGGGGCAGGCGACTGGCTTCGACGTGGGCGCTCTCGCGCCGGGGCGGCCCGCCGACGTGATCGGCCTCGCGACGGACACCGCCCGCTCGACGCCGGTTCACGACCCGCTCTCGCACCTCGTCTTCGCCGCCCACGGCGACGACGTTCGGTTCACGATGGTCGACGGCGAGATCGTCTACGACGACGGCTCGTTCGCACGCGTGGACGGCGACGCCGTCCGCGCGGACGCTCAACGGCATGCAGACTCGATCGACGCTGAGATCTCGTCCAAGGATTAATGCCCGTTTCGTCCCAACGACAGGCCGCGGAAGGGTGGCTCAGTGGTAGAGCGCCGTGGACCGACTCCAGCACCGGTCGACGGTCGTCCCCTTCAGGGCTTCGCGTGGTTCGAATCCCGCCCCTTCCATCGTGCTCTGAGTGACAGTGAGGAGCCGACGGTGTACGCGCGGCTTCACGCCGACGGGAGACTGGCGACCGACAGGACAGTGTCTCGTACGAGCGCTTCGGCTATCGATCGTGAAAAGCGTAGGAAAGGGGTGGTGGGTGGTGGTGGGTGGTGGCACCGGGATGGTGCCGTACTTACGTATTGCTGGTGAATGGTAATAAATGCGTCGGCTAGTTATCAAAGAATATAATGAGGACGGGCGACCGCCGTCCTCCCGTCTCTGACAGTACCGTTCGAGTGTGCTCCCCAGTGCTGACGGCCGGTACCGACTCCGTGCTGACTCTCCCGAAGTAGTCGAGTCGGAAACTGCGTGGGACCGGATTCGAACCGGAAGAAGACTCGCTCACGCTCGTCTTCTAGGGCTCGAATCCTCGGGGCGATCTTGCCACTCACGAGCTTGTTCGTGGCAAAAATGCGTGGGACCGGATTCGAACCTGAGGAAGACGGTCGGCCTCGCTTCACTCGGCCGCTGCGACTTCCCGGGTTCGAATCCGTTCCGACTGATTTACACGACTCTCCCGAAGTAGTCGAGTCGGAAACTGCGTGGGACCGGATTCGAACCGGAAGAAGACTCGCTCACGCTCGTCTTCTAGGGCTCGAATCCTCGGGACGATCTTGCCACTCACGAGCTTGTTCGTGGCAAAAATGCGTGGGACCGGATTCGAACCGGCGGACCCCTACGGGACAGCGCCCTCAACGCTGCGCCGTTGGCCTGGCTTGGCTACCCACGCTC
>Ga0207754_100221_pt1 | contig 28981 bp, 42 predicted proteins | sample A23E1SouthBayCA_FD_187728 | JGI IMG/M metagenome (GOLD analysis project Ga0207754, IMG submission 187728) | Aerobic enrichment media microbial communities from Eden Landing Ponds, California, USA - A23 E1 (SPAdes) | ecosystem: Environmental > Aquatic > Marine > Unclassified | place: Emeryville...
AACGGTAGGACGCCAGCGTCGTACTCCTCGGCGGCGATGAGTATCGGCTGGGTGTGTTCCGTCTCGATGAGCACGGGAGCACCGTGGGCCAACTGCAGCGCTCGTGCGCCGAGTTTGCGGGCCTTCTCGTAGCGGCTTTCCTGTGCGTTCATTGGTAGGGTGAGACGATGTCGACGAGGTCCTTGTGCGAGACGAGCATCCGGCGACAGCAGTGCCGCTCGACGCCGAGTTCATCAAGGACCTTCTCCGGGTCCTCAGGCTCCTCGGCCTCGCGGGTGCGTGCTTTGAACTCTTCCCAGTGCTCGCCGACGACGTTACCGCACGTGAAACACCGAACCGGTACCATCATACCTGAATCACCTTAGCGGTACGATTTCTGGTAGCGGGCCCGCGCACCGGGGCCGCCCCACTTCTTGGGTTCGGACTGGCGAACATCGTTGACCAGCAGCGAGCGGTCGAACTCCATGAACGCGTCACGGAGTTCGGCGTCGTTGGTGTGGTCGACAAGTCCGCGAGCGATGGCGGTTCGGGCGGCGTCTGCCTGCCCCATGACGCCGCCACCTTCGACGGACACTTCCACGTCGACCTCGCCGCGGAGGTCGTCCTCGGCAATGCGGAACGGTTCCAGCATCTTGAGCTGCGCCAGCTCGGGGTCGACGAGTTCGACCGGCTGCGAGTCGATACGCACACGGCCCTCGCCCTCACGAACGGTCGCGCGGGCGACGGCGGTCTTCTTCTTGCCAGACGTGTTCGTTACCATGTCTTGTTCGCTCCAAGCGTTTCGCTGATCTCGCCCAGCGTGACGAACTTGATGTTCGACAGTCGGTCAAGCGACGTGCCGTCTAGAACCTCGCCGTCCTCGTCGTACGGGTTGCCGAGGTAGACACGGACGCTCTCGAACGCTTCGCGGCCACGCTGCTTCTTGTGGGGCAGCATGCCGCGGATGGTGCGTTTGAAGATGCCGTCCGGTCGCTTGGGGTAGAAGTACCCGTTGTCGTTACCGATGTCGACACGTTTCTCGTACTTCTCTACGATCTGCTCCTCTCGGCCGGTAATCACGGCGCGTTCGGCGTTGACGACGGCGACCGTCTCGCCATCGAGAGCCTGTTCGGCGACCTGTGATGCGACGCGGCCCATGATACAGTCGCGGGCGTCAACGATGACATCCGCGTCGAATTCTGCGACGCTCATCGGATCACCCGGACGTGGGAGCCTTCTGGGTTGTTTTCAATTGCCTGTTCGAGTGATACAGCCTCTCCAACCTGGTCGATCTTCGTCTCGGCGGTTCCGGAGAAGTCGACAGCGGCGACGGTGACGTCCTTCTGCAGGACACCGGAGCCAAGCACCTTGCCGGGCACAACGACGGTTTCGTCTTCCTGGGCGTATCGTTCGATACGGCCGAGGTTGACTTCCGCGTGTGTGCGCCGTGGCTTTTCTAAGCGCTCGGCGACGTCGCCCCAGACAGCACCGCCCGAACTGCGGGCGGCTGACTTCAGGTCGGCGATGAGACTACTGAGTCTCGGGTTCGTCTTACTCATATGATTCCTCCGTTGTGGGAAAAGTGCAGGGAGCAGGATTTGAACCTGCGGACCCCTACGGGACAGCGCCCTGAACGCTGCGCCGTTGGCCAAACTTGGCTATCCCTGCGCGCGATTGTTCGTTTTGCGTGCCCCGTAAAACCCCTTTCGGTCCTCGCGCTCGGGGAGCGGGCGGTCATCGGTAGTGGTGGGGTATGTCGGGGCATTGTATCGTTACAGCTGGACTGCGTCTTTCAGTTCGGTCGCGCGGTCACGCAGCGTCTCGACCGCGCGCAGGACCAGTTCCTCGGTGGTGAACGACCCGTCCGTCTCGACGTGGAACACGAACGCGTTCGGCACGTCCGATACCTCGACGTCCTTGCCGGGGTAGCGGTTCCGAAGGTCGTTGTCGAACTCGTCTGTCGCGACGAGTTCGCCGTTGGTGGCGTCGCCGGCGGCGTGTTCGGCCGCCTGCTCTTCGATGACGCCACGCAGGATGTTCGGGTCGTCGTCCTCGAACTCGCCGAGGTCGCCAACGACCTCCACCTGCTGGAGGTGTCGGTAGCCGACGGCCACGCCACCCTGATGTTTGGCGTGCTCCCGACCAGTATCGAGGACGGCGTCTGCCTCGACTTCGAGACGTTGGCCTTCCTTGAGGTCGATGATCGGGATGTTGTCGTCGGCGGCCTCGACCATCGGGTCCGAGGAGACGAGGTCGCTGGAGTAGGCCGTGCTCGGCCCGTCGACGGACAGCGACAGCGTCACCTCATCGCCGATCTCGAAGTCGTCGAGGTCGGTCGTCAGCGGGACCAGTCCCAGTCGGAGACCGATCTGCTCGTTGAACATCACGCTGGTGTTCTCGATGACGCGGACGGTGTCGATACTGAACGTCGGTACGTCCGCGACCATCGCTCGCCGGATGCCGTTGGCGAAGGCCGGCGTGATGCCGCGCACGAGGATCCGCGCCTCGCGCTCGCCGCGTTCGACGAACTCAACCTCGTAGTCCTGTGTCATTGGTTAGAATCCGGAGTTCTTGGGTGCACGAGTGCCGTCGTGCGGGGTCGGCGTGACGTCCTCGATGCGACCGATCTCCAGACCCGCTCGGGCGAGTGCGCGAATCGTCGCCTGCGCACCCGGACCGGGCGAGGTCTGGAGGTTGCCGCCGGGACCACGGACCCGAACATCGACGCCTTCGACGCCACGGTCGAGGGCCTTTTCGGCAACGACCTCGGCCATCTGCATCGCCGCGTACGGCGACGCTTCGTCGCGGTTCTGCTTGACAACCGTCCCGCCGGAGCTCTTTGCGAGCGTTTCCGCGCCGGTCTGGTCGGTGATGGTGATGATCGTGTTGTTGAACGATGCGTGCACGTGGGCGATGCCCCAGATGTCTTCGGTTTCTTCGCTCATTCTTGGGCCTCCGCGCGCTCAGGATGGAGTTCGTCCGACAGCGAGCTGTGCTCATCGAAGCCGACCGAGCTCTCGACGGCGGTTTCCACCGTCATGCCGGGTCGGGTGACGCGAGCGTCGTCCAGCACGATGTGTCCGTGGACGATGAACTGGCGGGCCTGCTCGGGCGTGTTTGCGTAGCCCTTGCGGTAAACGACCGTCTGCAGGCGGCGTTCCAGCACGTCGGTCACGTCAAGCGACAGCACGTCGTCGAGCTGGTCCTGCTCGTTGAGGATGCCGTAGCGCTTGAGTCGAGCGAGGAACTCCTCGGACTCGGTCTCGTGCTCGCCGGCGCTGCCCAGCAGCTTCCGTGCCTCACGGCGGTAGCCACGAAGCTCGGACTGTGCGCGCCAGAGCTCTTCTTTGTTCTTCAGGCCGTAGCGGCCGATGAGGTTAGCCTCGTCGGCGATGCGTTCGCCCTGGAAGGGATGATTCGGCGTCTCGTAGAACTTCGTGTTTGAACCAAGCGCCATTATTCGTCATCCTCCGCGGCGGCATCTTCAGCCTGCTCTTCCTTGATCGCCTCGACGTTGACGCCGATGGTCCCCTCCGTCCGGCCGGTGGACTTGGTACGCTGTCCACGGACCTTCTGGCCGCGCTTGTGGCGGACACCGCGGTAGGAATCGATCATCTTCATGCGGTTGATGTCCTGCCGGCGGGTAAGCTGGAGGTCGTTGCCGGTCTCGTGGGTGGTCTCACCAGTGAAGTAGTCCTTCTGGTGGTTGGTCATCCACTCGGGCACATCGTCGGCGAAGTTCTCGACGCGCTCGACGACGCGCTCGATGACGTCGTCGTCGAGCTTGCCGAAGACAGCGCGCCGGTCGACGTCCGCCTTCTGGGCGATAATTCGGGCGGCCCGGTGGCCGATACCGTTCAGTTCTGTCAGTGCTCGCTCGACGGATTTCGTCCCGTCGAGGTCTGTCTGTCCGATACGGACGAAATAGCGGATGTCCTCCTCCTCTTCGGCATCCGCGTCCTCGCCCGCGTTGGGGTCTTCTGCACTCATATGTAGGTACTGATGGGTGAGCGTCGTGGCGGGGATTCGAACCCCGGAGGCTGTACGCCACAGAGTTAGCAACCCTGCGCCTTGGGCCAGGCTTGGCTACCACGACACGCGTTCTATGACACTCGCGCCCGCAGCACGCGGACTCGGGGGCGGGTCCCCCTACACGAGTCTATCCGATTCTATTCCGGGGTTGTATTTAAACGCAACGAAGGGGGCCGGCCGCGTGACTGCAAGGCATACCCACTGAGACATGAAGTGGCAAGCCACAGGGTCATTGATTAGGCCAGCACAATACATTCGTCACTGGGAACACACATCAACACATGCGGCGGCACATCACCGACGGCGGGAGCAGCGTCGACCCGACCAACCGAACGGCGGTCCGTGACCATCTGGAACGGTTCGCGGGACCTTCTGCTGTTACCGAGGCAGAAGACGGGGCACTCCGGGCTGAATTCAGTGGCCGAACACACGTTGCGGTAGCTCCTGATGGCGCGATAGACACCGGCATGCCACTCCACTCGTTTGCTGGGACGCCAGAGCGACTCGTGTTCGATCATGAGGACGGCGAGCTACGCGCCGAACTGGACGGTGAGAGCGTCTACGTGTTCCGACGACCCTGAGTCCGACACGGCTACTCAATCTTGCTTTCTCCATCTCGTTCGCCTGCGTACGCGAAGGTGCTAATTAGTCTGAACGACATAAGGCCGACACATCGCTACGTCGAACGATGCCGGCGCATCGCTGCGTCGTCCGATCGATTGCTGCCGTGTTCGGCAGTGTCACAATCCTTATCGCATCTCCAGAACCTACTCGTGTGCATGAATATAGACGACGTACGCGAGCGCCTGCGAACGGTCGAGGACCCGGACCTTGGGGACGACATTGTCTCGCTCGGGCTTATCAACAGCATTGACGTGACCGACGACGAGGTCAGCATCGACCTGGCGCTCGGTGCGCCGTACTCGCCAACGGAGACGGGTATCGCGAACGAGGTCCGCGAGGCGCTAGGCGACCTCGACCGCGAGATCGACCTCTCGGCGAGCGTCGACCGCGGCGTCCCGGAAGCGGAAGACCCACTGCCGAAAGTCAAGAACGTCATCGCAGTCGCTTCGGGGAAAGGCGGGGTCGGCAAGTCAACCGTTGCGGTGAACCTCGCCGCCGGCCTCTCACGGCTCGGTGCTCGCGTCGGCCTGTTCGATGCTGACGTGTACGGGCCGAACGTTCCGCGGATGCTCGACGCTGACGAGCAGCCACAGGCGACAGAAGACGAAGAGATAATTCCCGTCGAGAAACACGGAATGCGGCTGATGAGCATGGATTTCCTCGTCGGCAAGGACGACCCAGTTATCTTCCGCGGCCCGATGGTCGACAACGTCCTCACGCAACTGTGGGATGATGTGCTCTGGGGCGAACTCGACTACATGGTCGTGGACCTGCCGCCGGGGACCGGCGACACGCAGCTGACGATGCTCCAGCAGGTGCCCGTCTCCGGGGCCGTCATCGTCACCACGCCGGAGGAAGTCGCTCTTGACGATGCCCGAAAGGGGCTCCGGATGTTCGGTCGCCACGAGACGCCGGTGCTTGGCATCGTCGAGAACATGTCGTCGTTCGTCTGTCCGGACTGTGGCGGCACACACGACATCTTCGGCAGCGGCGGCGGCCGCGAGTTCGCCGACGAGACGGAGATGCCGTTCCTCGGCGAGATTCCGCTCGACCCCGAAGTCAGAGAAGGCGGTGCCACTGGCGAACCGCTCGTGCTCGACGAGGACAGCGACGTTGGCGAATCGTTCCGCGACATCGCTGCCCGCACCGCCAACATGCAGGGCATCATCCACCGGAAGCGCCAGAGCGACAGCCAGCGTGCCCAGCCCGAACAGTAGCGGGCTGTGACTGAAGAGAGCAGTAGCTCACGTGCTGCGGGAGACAGAGAGAAAGAACCGAGCTACGCTTCGACCGGGTTGTTCATCTTCCGGGTGACGTAGCCGGCGATGCGGTTGCGGACACCCTTGGATTCGATGTTGGTCAGTTCCTCGACGACGTCTTTGTTGTGTTCGAAGTCTGCACCGAAGGCGTCAGGGTATCGCTCCATGAGGAGCGTCCCGGTCTTCTTGACGTAGGCGGGTTTGATTGCCATGCGCGCTACTTGCTTGGTCGCACTCAAAAAGGGTTCGGAACGGACCACGCACGCGAATGTTTATCAGTAGGGGCGGGACGACCCAAAGCTATGCGCTGATCGCCGCCGTGGCAGGTCCCGCAGGAGTGCGACACAGCCTGTCTCGGGCCGTCGTGTGTCGCCTGCTTGCCCCAGATTCTGTGCTGAGTACCCTACCAGTCGGCGTCGACCAGGTCACACACTCGCTCGAAGGCCGCCCGCTCGCGCTCACCGCCAGCCGTTTCAACCACTGACTCGAAGTACGCGAGACGGTCCAGCAGCGTTTCACGGTCGTAGCTCGGCACATCCAGCCGCGAGGCTGCGACAGTCGCTTCGACGACGGCGGCGTGGCCACGGTTCGTCGTCGGAACGACCCGGCGCTCGACGGTGCTGTCGACGGGGTTGAGCGCCCACTCGACCCACTGCGTGTCCCCCTCATTCCCGGAGTCACGCCGTTCGACATCGACCGTTACCCAAGCGTCCGCGCTGTCGATAACAGGGTCGTCTTCCTCGCGGACCGACAGCGCCGCCTCGGCGAAGTCAACCGGGTCGCGCGTGAACTGGACGTAGCCGCTACCACGCTCCCGAAAGTTCCGCCAGGTCCGGGTCCGGCCCCACGTTGTCGCCGTGGCCGGCCCATCACCATCCGGTGCATGGACACCAAGTGCAGCGACGTTCCAGCGCTCGTTCGGCCCCAGCGTGGTGACGACTGTCTCGGAGACGCCAGCGAGCGTGACAGGCCACTGTGTCTCGGAATCACCGGATTCCGGACCATTGTCTGCCGAAGGGCCACCGGTCATACTTCGAGCCCCCGTTACAGGCCACTGTGTCTCGGAATCACCGGATTCCGGACCATTGTCTGCCGAAGGGCCACCGGTCATACTTCGAGCCCCCGTTCGAGCGCGACGAACAGCGACCCCGAAACGAGGTCGGCAGTCGTTCCAGGATTGATATCGCGCCTGACGAACTCCTCAGCGAGATCGGTTGCGGTTTCCGCACCGTCGAGAACGGCCTGTGCCCGCTCTTGAACTTCCACAGCGGTTTCGCGGTCCTGTCGCGTGGCGACAAAGGTGTCCGGCTCCGCCGCAAGGAGTTCGAGGAAGACCTCGGACGCGCGGTCAGCGATCGGGCCAGACCCATCCAGTAACCACTCGCTGGCCTTGAACACGCGTTCGAAGCCGGAGACCCACTCCGCAGCTACGCCGTCGATATCGGCGCTGGACTCCATCACGTCGAACAGCGTCGTCTCGCGCGCCCGGAGTTCCGGAACCGCATCGCTTCCACGGCGAACGTCGAGCGGTTCCAGCCCGTCTGGCGGGTCGTCGACAGCCACATCGACGTGCTCGAAGGCGCGGTAGAACGCCGCGGCGTCTTCGACCGTCGTTCCACGAACCACGGCATCGACACCGGAAGGGCATCGACACCGGAAGGCGACAGTCGGCCATCACTCGCCGCGGCCGCCAGCGGTGTGAGCACCAACAGCGCCCCGAACTGGGTGTTCCCACCGGATTGGCCGGCCATCCCCTCGACGGCGGTCTCGAACGCAGGACCGAGAGGGTCGCCCGTGGCCGCGCGGTCAAGCCCCCTCCGTGCGCCCACAGCGCCGGCCATGAAGTGCTCGAACCGGAGGTCGTCGTACTCCCGTCTACGGTCGACGTTGCCGGGTTTCGGCGTCCCAGTGACTTCCAGCAGCAACGCCAACTGCGCGTTCTGTGCAACCGACCGCTCGCTCACGGTGACACCTCCGAGGCGAACCACTCTACTGTCGCTTCCCGGACCGTATCGAGTGTTTCCGGCTTGTCGCTTGCACGACCGACGCTGACGGCGTCAGCGCCATACGAGAGATACTCCCGTGTGGTCGCCGTCCCGCGAACGCCGTTGTTCGCCACGACGAACAGGTCGGTGGCGTCGGCCACGTCGGCGATGACTGACTCCGAGTCCATCGCGTCGACGTGGAATACATCACCACCGGCGTCTTCGATGGCCTGTGCAACGGCCGGGAGCGAGACGCCGTCGAGTTCAGCACGCCCCTTCACCGAGACAGTCTCCCCTGTCGACGCTGCTGCTTCCACGAACGCCGCCAGTCGGTCAGGCTCCCGAAGCAGCGACTCACCGGCACCCGCAGCGCACATCTCGTCCTGCCGGCAGTGAGCGTTGATTTCGATGATAGCGTCGTGGCGCTGACAGACGGCGGCGGCACGCTCGACAGGGCCAAGCGTCGCGCTCCGGACGTTGAACGCCGGGCATAGCGGTGCGTCCGCAAGCGCAGCCAGCTGGTCGTCAACGAACGCGACCGGGTCGTCGGGCAGAAACTCGGAGCGGTCGCGGTCCGTCATCGCTCGGGCGGCCTCGCGGGTCCGGTCGTCGAGCGCAATACCGCCGAGGAACGCACACCCGACGTGAGACTCGACCGCACGGGCCCACGAGGCGTCAGCCTCACCGCTGAGACTTGCGAGGGCGACGCGCGGTTCGAACATCAGGCCACCTCCGAGAGGGCTGTTTCGACGGCACGGTTCACCCGTTCAGCGTCAGCCGCATCGTTGAGGGTCGTGTCGGTTCGGACAACCGGCGCGTCAAGCGGCGTCGAATCCTCCTCGTCCAGCACGAACGAATCAGCGAAGGGGTAGGCCTCAGCCACGCCGGCAGTGCTTGGCTCCAGCCCCACACCGGCCATTAGGTCCGCCGCCGGCCCCGAGAACACCGTGTCCTCAATGAACGGCGAGACGGCGACGACCGTTGTCTCGTGTAGTGCCCGTTCGATGTCGTCGATGGCAAGCATCGGCCCGAGCGAAGTCACAGGGTTCGACGGACCGATGACAACAGTATCGTCGAGTGCGGTCAGGACGGCGTCCGTCGCGCTGGCCCGTTCTGCGCCCCTGAACTCAACGTCTTCGACCGGCGGCTCCCCGTTCCGACCGACCCACCACTCCTGAAAGTGCATCGGACCGCTCGGCGTGTGGATAATTGAAGCGACGGGGTCATCGCTCATCGGTAACAGCGTTCGTTCCAGCCCGAATGCATCGGCGAGCGTCCGCGTCACGGCTGTCAGTGATCGGCCCTCGTCAAGCAGCGAGGTGCGCGTGACGTGAACTGCGCGGTCCCGGTCGCCGATGTGCATGAACTCCGCGACACCGGAGAAGCGCCGCCAACGTGCGATGTCTCGCCCCGCAGTCTGCGCATCGTCGGGAAGGTATCGTGGTCCGCCGTCAAGCCCGGCGGCATCGGCAAGCCGTGTCAGTTCCGTGTGTGTCTCGGCGGTGTCGTCGGCGATACCCCACCACGTCTCCCGGTCGAGGACCTCCCCGTCCAGAAACAGCACGGTGTCGAGGTCCGGGCACACGAGATGGCCTCCCAGTTCGATATCGTCGCCGGTGTTGGCGACGACAGTCGTCGCCGCCGGCGAAAACACGTCGTCGGCACCGGCGAGGAGCTTCGGCGTTCCCGTCCCGCCGGCAAGAAACGTCACCATGTCTCGACGTAGGGGGAACTGACAGTATAAACGTGGCCACTGAAACTGGTCAGAGCTGGAAAGCAGTCTGGCGGAGACAGTGTTCTATTCAGAGAATCACAGCTGAGAACTGGGTGGGTAGAGTGAAGGGTATCGGTGGGATAGGCAGGGTAACGGGTGCTATGCCCATCGTGAATCCACACCGCTTCGCGCCTGCAGCCTCCAACGAAGAGTGCGTCTACGGGTCCTGTGCGCCGGGCTGGCATACGGCCGCCACGCACCAGGACGCTCTCGACGATTGGATCGCACACATGCAGGCACACGACATCGAACGGGTCTGCTGTCTGCTTCCCGGACAACAGCTCGACGACGCTGGGGCCAACATCCAGCGCTATCGGGAGGCCTTCGGAGCGTCATCAGTCCGCCACGTACCGGTTCCCGACCACCGACTTATCGCCCAAGACCGCCTCCACGACGATATTCTGCCGTTCCTGGTTGACGCCTGTGAGACAGAAGAGCGGGTCGTCGTTCATTGCCTGGCCGGCATCGGCCGCACCGGACAGGTGCTCGCCGCGTGGCTGGTGTATCATTACGACTACGGCCCCGACCGCGCCATCGAGACCGTGCAGGAGATGGGTCGTGACCCCAGAGACGCTATCGAAGCGGGGAACGCGACTGAAGCGGAGCTGTCCGACCTGCTGTCGTCAGTCGCGCGCCTGTAGAAAACTTTCCGTCGGCGCTCAGTCCGTCCGTGGGAGCAGCCGCGCACCGATCGCAAAACCGACGACGGCACAGACTGTGAGGACAGCCAGTGGGCCGAGCGCATCACCAGTGCCGGTCGTCGCCGCACGGACGCCACGCGAAAAGTATGTCAGCGGCGAGAGCCACGTCGGCAGCCACGCGGGCAGAAGTGTCTGTGGGACGAACGTCTCCGAGAGAAAGAGCAGCGGGAGCGCGAGGCCGTTGCTCGCCGCGATGACGCCGTCCTGTGAGTCCGCGAGACTGCCTAGCATCGCCCCGACAGCACAGAACAGCGCGACGCCGAGGCCGACAAAGGGGAGCAACAGCCCTGACGGGCGGATTGTCGCGCCGGTGAGCCACACCATCAGACCCAGGATCAGGAGACCGGCGATGCCGATGATGACGACGTTGACGAGCGTCTGCGCCAGTAGCCACTCAGTCCGGGTCAGCGGTGTCGTCGCCAGTTTCTCGAAGCGGTTTCCGTCCCGGTGTCGCGCCACCTCGCTCCCGACACGGGAGAGCGGCGTAAACAAGACAACGACGGCCAGATAGCCCGGTGCGTAGAAGCTCGGGGGCTCCGTGAACAGCCCGCCGCCGCCCGGCTGGGTCTGGACTAGCACGCCGAAGATGACGACAATGATGACCGGGAAGAAGAAGGTGAAGAAGACGGCTGTCCGTCGCCGGAGGAAGGCCAGCGACGCCGCGCGCGTCTCCGCTGTGAGTCGCCCCAGACGGCTCATTGGGCACCACCCGCGACCGGCTCTGTCTGTTGTGGTTCACCGCGCTGGCCGACAGCCGTCCCGGTGAGTTCGAGGTACACATCCTCCAGGTCCGGCTGTTTCCAGGTCAGGCTGTCGTACTCGATGCCGGCCTGCCCCAGTTGCTCAGTGATGTTGCCGATAGACTCCGGCCGGATGCCGTAGACGACCAGCCGGCCGTTCCGAAGCGCCGTCTCCGCCGGGTAGTCGATGGCTGAGACGGCAGCTTCGTCGAAGGACCCATCTACGATGAGCTGGCTGTCGCCGCCGTGTTCGGCTACGAGCTGGTCCGGGGAGTCGAGTGCGATGAGCGTCCCGTCGGCGAGGAGGCCAACGCGGTCCGCGAGGCGCTGGGCTTCCTCCATATAGTGTGTCGTGACCAGAATCGTTACGCCGCGGTCAGCAAGTCCCTCCAGCAATCGCCAGAGGTCACGCCGACCAGCCGGGTCAATACCGGTCGTCGGTTCGTCCAGCACGAGAAGGTCCGGGTCGTTAATCAGCGCCGTCGCGACGCAGGTCCGCCGTTGCTGCCCACCCGAGAGATTCTCGTACGTTGTGCTGGCAGTGTCGGCCAGCCCAACATCGTCGAGAACAGCCTCAACATCGCGAGTGTCGTCGTACAGACCGGCGTAGTACTCGAGCAGTTCCCGTGCCGTCAGTCGCTCGTGGGGCGCAAACGACTGGGGCAGGAGACCGATTCGGTCGCGAGCGACCGTTCTGGGCGATTGGCCGAACAGGGTTACCTCGCCAGTCGCATCTGTCGTTCCGGTCAACGCCCGCACCAGCGTCGTCTTGCCAGCCCCGTTGGGACCGACCAGCGCGAGCACCTCTCCGGTGGTCGCCGTCAGCGAAACGCCGTCAAGTGCGACCGTATCGCCGTAGCGCCGCCCGACATCTGACGCGACCAGTACCTCGTCCATGCGCCTTCGTCCGGTCGGGTGGCCGAAAGCAGTTCCGTTCTCGTGCGACTAATGACTACACATTGCGGCCACATTCCAGACAGACAGCGGGGAGCCACGGCTTGTCCGTGACGACTGGCATGGTCTCTTCACAGTGGTCACAGAATTCGGTTTTCGTCGCCATTTGCCGAAAGTGTCACACCAGAACAAAGCAGTTCCGTTCTCGCGCGACTATCGGCTACACGTTACGGCCACATCTCAGACAGACGGCCGGAAGCCACGGCTTGTCCGTGACGACTGGTTGGGTGTCTTCACAGTGGTCACAGAATTCGGTTTTCGTCGCCATTTGCCGAAAGTGTCACACCAGAACAATAAATAGTTTGTTGTGCGGTAGGCCGTCACAAACCGAGGGTAGCTTCGCCACAGTGTTCGGGTAACCGTAGCACTGCGGCCTGCTACCTGACGTGCGACCGGATCTCGCGCACGATAGCGTCTGCGTTGAGTTCGTCGGCGGCCTCGGCCTTGTCGTAGACAGTCTCGTCGTCCACACTAACCCTGAACACGCCGTGGTCACCCATGACCAGTCGGACGCTGTCAAGTTCCCGCTCAAGACCGGATAAAATCGCTTGCTGGACGTGTATTGCTCGCTCACGAAACCCACATGGGACACAGTATTCGATTTCGACGTGACTCATACTCGACTTTACGCCTGTCAGCCTGAAAGCGCTATGGCCGGTCGACCAGTGCTTGGAGCCGACCGACGAGCGTCACGTCGAACCGATGGACGCCGTACAACAGTCCAACCGAGGTGACAAACACCACCGTCGAGAGCCCGTATGACTGGGACAGGGCCGCCTGTGATAGCGTTGCCCCGACACCCACGAACCCGCCCAGTATCGACGCAAGAATCGGGAGGACACAGGAGACACATGAAAAGAGACCGACAATGCCGCCCACCGCGCCGCCACTCGCATCGACAGCAGTCACGAACACCAGATGATGAGCACTACGCTCAGGGTCGCGCCGCTGAACACGACCGTCGGCGAGAACCCGGGCGGGGCCTGCGTGACTAGCCGGAGACCAGTTCCCTGACCGCCCGTGCCGTACACGCCGCCGACGTACCCCAACACAAGCAGATAGCCGAGAGCGATAACCACACTGCCGATCGTCCGACGGCGGCTGGGCAGTTCCGGTCGCACTCGCAGGGCAACGAGACCGGCGATGTTGAGCCAGATGAACGGGAACACCAGCAGAAACGGGTCCGTTGCGGGCTGGGCCGTGTTGACGACGTAGCCCAGAATAAGGATGAACTCTGCGTTCAATACGGCTGCCCAGGTTACCAGCGAGCGCGTGTCCGGTATCGCGTCTCTGAGAGTCGCTGTCGTGGTGCTCATAGTGCCAGTGCGTCGACGACGATGGCAATCAGGACCGCTCCAAGGTATGCGTTCGACGCGTGGAACGCCCGGAACGCCGCCGCTTCGGTCTGTTCGCGGTGGAGCAAGACGACAGCCCAGAGGAACACCGCACCCAGCAACACCGACGTGACGGCGTACAGCCACCCAAGCGGCGTGAGCACGCCCAGAACACCCGAAGCGATGAGTGTCGCTCCGAGGTAGTAGACGATGTGCTTGCGCGTCTCCGTTTCACCACGGACGACCGGCATCATCGGGAAGCCGCCCGCCTCGTAGTCGTCCTTGTACGCGAGCGCGAGATTGTAGAAATGCGCTGGCGTCCAGAGGAAGATGACGACGGCAAGGACGACGCCCGGGAGGGAAGATGACGACAGCAAGGACGACGCCCGGGAGGCCGACCGACCCGTCGGCGGCGACCCAGCCGATAAGCGCCGGTAGTGCGCCAGCGGCCCCGCCGAGGACAGTGTTCTGGACGGTGTTGGGCTTCAACACGAGCGTGTAGATGACGCTGTAGAACACAATCGCAGTCAGCCCGAGGACCGCTACGAGTGCGTTCACCTGCCAGAACAGCCAGAGTGACGCAAACGAAAGCAGCAGGCCGAAGGCCAGCGCGTTCCGGACCGGAATCTGGTGGGTTGCGATGGGACGGTCCGAGGTCCGGTCCATCCGCTTGTCGATATCACGTTCGAGGACGTGGTTGAACGTCCCTGATGCGCCGATAGAGAGGACGCCGCCCCCGAGGGTGAGCAGCACCGTCCGGACAGTGAGCGTCTGCCCGGCGGCGAGTGCCATCCCGGCTGCGGCGACTAGACACAGGAGCCACATGAGCCGGGGTTTCATCAGGCGGAAATACGCTGACGCGGTCCCGACGAGCCGTTCGCGGAACGTAAGCGCTGGGGTCCGGTCGGGGGTGTCGTCTCCGGCCGGTTCCGGTGCAGGCGTCGGATTCTTTACCGGGGTTTCGTCATCACTCCCCGTCTCTGCTTCGAGGTGCCACGCCAGAGCCAGCACGAACGAGCCGAAGATGCCCATCCCCAGAGCGAGGTGGGCACCGGGGAGTGCTGTCTCGGCACTCGTCGCAACGATAGCGCCGAGCGCTATCTGGACCGGATACAGCACAGCCCCAATAATGATAGCTGTTTTGACACGGCCGCGACAGCCGGATCGGAGCCCGACGACGGCCATAGCTATCACGAGGAGTCCAACGGCGGTTTGACACGGCCGCGACAGCCGGATCGGAGCCCGACGACGGCCATAGCCACCACAAGGAGTCCAACGGCGGCGGCGACGAGTCGATGCCCCCAGGCGACCAGCAGGGCCGTGTTCGTCACGTCGACCGGTCCGTCACACAGCGGCCAGGTAGTACAGGCTGCTGCCGCATCCGTGAGCGTCGTTGTCGCGCCGGCGAGAACTAGCAAGTACACGCCGACAGCGGTCGCGGCGAGCAGCCCGGTGAAGGTCCGGCTCTCTGCCATTGTTGTAACCTTCGATGGAGGCCACTTAGACCCCGCGATTCCGCTGTCTCTATCCGGAACGGTTCTGCTGTCCTATCGCTGCAAATCGGGGGCCTGTGGCGAAGACAGCAGTTATTTATCCCCGAAATCCTAAGCCGCATTCATGACCCGGAAACGCGCCGGCCTGGTCGCTCTGTTCGGTGCTGCGCTGCTCGCGCTCGCCGTCGAGCCGGCCGCCGCCGCACAGATTCAGGACTCGACGACGGATAGCCTCATCTGGGGGCTAAACATGAACCTCCTGTACGTCGCTATCCCGATTACGGTCCTCGTCGAAGGGATTCTGATCTACACCGTCTGGCGGTTCCGTAATCAGGAAGAGGCACTCCCCACGCAGGAGAACCGTCGACTCGAAGTGACCTGGACTATCGCGACGGCGATTATTCTCCTGTTTGTCGGCGTCGCCTCTTACCAGGTAATGGCGAGCCCGTACGTCACCGCCGAGGCCGGTGACCAGGCCGCCCTGCAGGAACAGGACACTGAACTCATTACCGTCGAAGCCCAGCGATACGGCTGGACGTTCTACTACAACGAATCGAGTTGGGACGGGCAGGCAGAAGTAACCACTCGAACGGACCTGAAGATACCGGCCAATCAAGACGTAGCCTTCCGCGTGACATCAAGGGACTGGCTGCACGCATTCCACGTGCCCGGACTCGGACTGAAATCCGACGCGTTCCCCGGCCAGTACAACCGCCTCCGAACCAACGCGGGTAACACCGGCACGTACCAGCTCTACTGTGCCGAGTACTGTGGCTCTGGCCACTCACAGATGCTCGGGACCGTCGAGGTCGTCCCGCAGGACGAGTACGAGGACTGGCTGGCAGAGCAGAAAAGCGGCGGCGACTCCGAAGGCAGCAGCGAGTAGCGCGGACGCTGACACGCTCTTTTTTGCACGCTGGCTGACGATTCAGTTCGTATCGTATTGCAATGAGCCAACTAGTACAGCTTCAGTTCTCGCTCTAGAGGCTCGACGATAAGGGCCGTTCAGGAAGGTTCTGAGTCGACACGTACAAGCGAGGTGTTGTGAGTCAGCTACGCTACGACGCTGCCCTCCGAAGCTATCACGGCTCGTCACAGCCAGCAGAGTCTGGAGGATTGTGAATGGTATGTGCGACACCATTGCATTTGCCAGCAATTCAGCACAGTCTCAGAACAGACTGAAAGCCGGTCTGTCACCTATCGGGGCCGATAGTGACGAGCGCTTGTCCAGACAGTCGGCGCGCTAAGCGCTAAATACCACAGAATATAGCAGAGGCGACGACGCTCGCAAGCAGTTGGCTGATGGAACGGCGGCTGCAGCCGGCCCGCTACCGTTAGCCGCAGATGTTGGCAGTCGCGTACACGTTGCCAGTGTCAGTGATCTCCACGCCGATGCCGACGATATTGGCGTTGCGGAGCGTAAGTCGTTCGCGGTAGTCCGGCCACGCCATCCAGTCATCCACAATCTTTCTGGCGACTTCCTTGTCGGTGGCGTGGAATCGCTCCTCGCCGCCCTCCTCGTATGGTTGTCCGGCGACTGTCTTCTCAACCGTTTCGAATCGGTTTCGGTCCGGTTGCTCGATGTACTCGCCTTCTGCAGATTCGAACGTACACCGGTCGTAGAGGCCGGTGTCTTCGTATCGGTCCTTACTGGAGACGCCGTCGATCTTGTGAATTGCCTTCCCTTCGATGGCCATCTGTTCACTGTGACTTCTTGCCATCTCGTTGAGGCCTTCTTCTGTCCGAAGTCCCGATTCGAACGGCGGGACACCTGCGGCCTCGCGTTCCTCGTTAAGGAACTGCCGGACGTAGTCCGAGACGTTCTGTTCGTTGAACTCACGCGCAGGAATCGACTCCTGCTGCGGGGTCGCTGTCTCGGTCGCTGTTCCGTTTGTTTCCGCCGTTGGTGTCGGCGTCGTACTATTGCCCGCTGTCGCCGTCGCCGTTGAACTATCGTCATTACCGCCGCCATCGCCGCTCTGTGAATCGGTTGTCTGTGTCGTTGTCTCCGCTGTCCCGCCTGCGAACTGTGCTCCAACAAGAACTCCCGTCCCCAAGACCACGAGGAGCACCACAGCGGCGATAGCGAGTAACCCTTTCTTTACCATATACGACGGATAGATTACAGAGGTATGTAAGCTTGATTCTTCATATACTTAATCTGATTTTCATGTTCCCGACTGTCGACGGTGACGATAACCCATATATGCCACGGGCGGCCACTGCCGGTATGGTCGAGAACGTTATCTGGCCGGCGGCGCTCGACGCCAACCGTTCGCGAAGCGACGGGCGTCGTGTGTCACTGGATCTAGCCGTCGAGAACCCGACTGTCGACGAGATCGCCAAAGCCGTCCAGCAGGTCGGTTACGACGCGGTCATCGAACGGGACAAGACGTATCCACGCGAGTACGAAGGCCGCGGGCGAGTCGTCGTCAAGGACGCAGACGATGCGACGAAAAGCGACCTGCTCGGGGCCGTAGCGGCCTACATGCAGGCGCTCCGTGAATGAAACGCATCGGCACTGTCTCGCGGGTCGCACAGGGACTGGCCGTCGTCCGGGCACCTGACGACGAGTACGCGTCAGTGGGAACCACCGTGGTCGACGAGGAGCTCCAGACGGTTGGCTCCGTCGTCGACGTGTTCGGTCCGGTCGAGCGCCCGTACCTCGCAGTCTCGCCGAGCGACACCGTGCATCTCCCAGCGCTGGTCGGTGCGGTCCTCTACGCGCGGTAACAGCCCGCCAACCGCCGAGGCCTGTCCGCACCTGCTTCGTAACGCTCAAACCGGTTCCTGCAGGACGTGTGTGCATGGAGCGACGGTGGCGAATCCTCGGCGGCTGTGGCCTTATCGCTGGTATCTTCCTGTTCGTCCAACTCGGCGCGCTAGCGCTGGTCCAGCCCTTCGAATCGGCTGGCTACCAGGCTGTCGAGGACCCGTCTGACCCCACGAACAGCCTCATGTACATCGGGGCGATTCTGGTTGCCACGGCAGTTATGTTGCTTGCCTTCCGCTACGATGTCGATCAGCTCATTCGCGGGCTCATCGTCTTCTCGGCGGCCTGGCTCTCTCTGTACGTGTTTCAGGTGCTTGTGCCGCCGGTGTTCACGTACGCCGGCCTCAACGTCGGCGCCGTCCTGTTAGCGCTGGGTCTGGGGACGGCGCTGCTGGTCTATCCCGAGTGGTACGTCATCGACAGCGCCGGTGCGGTGATGGGGGCTGCCGCTGCCGGCCTGTTCGGTATCAGTTTCGGCGTATTGCCAGCGCTCGTCCTGTTGACTGTGCTCGCAGTATACGATGCGATCAGTGTCTACGGGACCGAACATATGCTCACGCTGGCCTCCGGTGTGATGGATCTCAGGGTCCCTGTCGTCCTCGTGATTCCGATGACGCTGTCGTACTCTTATCTCGACGCGACGACGCCGAACCCAACAGCGGAAGACGAGACGAGCGATGACTCGGCGGCGGCGAACGACGACACTGAGGCGACGACGGGCACTGGCGAAGCGGACGAAAGTGACGACGTTCACGCCGACCCACTGGAGCGCGACGCACTGTTTATCGGCCTCGGTGACGCGATTATTCCGTCGATACTCGTCGCCAGCGCCGCGTTCTTCGCCTCATCGGACGTACTGTCGGTGTTCGGCGTTCCGTTGCCAGCGCTGACCGCGATGGTCGGATCCTACGTCGGCCTGACCATACTGCTCTGGATGGTGCTGAAGGGACGCGCGCACGCAGGACTTCCGCTTTTAAACGGTGGGACCATCGCCGGCTACATCGTCGGTGCACTCGCCGCGGGCATCAGTCTGGTCGACGCCCTCGGTCTCGGTCCGTACCTCTAAACTGCGTTCTCGCGACAGCTATCGGCCGGTCAGGGCTTTGCTCGCGGGCGCGAAGTCGATCTCCTCGCCGCGACCGTCTGCCTTCGCCCGTTCGTACAGCATATGGCCCGCAGCGACGGTTTCGATGGCTGTGCCGCCGGAGTCAAAGACTGTAATCTCCTCGGGAGACTGCCGCCCGGAGGCGTTTCCAGCGACGATATCACCCAGTTCCGCGTGGACGTGGTCCTCATCGACGACGCCCGCATCGAGGGCGTTGATGAACGACCCGGCGTCCTGTGTCACCCGCTCGCGCAGGTCCGGAACGTACGTGGCGCGTTCGATTGTCGTCGCGTCTAGCTCGTTCTTCTCGGGATGGTACTGGCCCATCGCGGTCACGTGGGTGCCCGGTTCGAGCAGGTCACCGTCGAACACCGGTTCGCTCGCGCTAGTCGCCGTGATAACGACATCGGCCCCTTCGATTGCTGCGGCCGGGGACGCGACGGCTGCGACTGTCGGGTCCAGCGCGTCGTTCATCTCCGCAGCGAAAGACTCCCGGTTGTCGGCTGTCGGCGAGTACACCTCAATGCGGTCGAAATCACGGACCGTCGCCGTGGCACGGACCTGGCCGCGGGCCTGTGCGCCGCTGCCGATGATTGCGAGGTCGCTGGCGTCACGGCGAGCCAGTGCGTCGACACCGACAGCCCCGGCCGCGCCAGTCTTGTGAGGGTTCATGCTCGCACCGTCGAGGACAGCGAGCGGGTCGCCGCTGTCGGCGTCAAAAATCGGGAGCGTGAAGTGTGCGTCCCGTCCGCTAAAACCGGCTGCGTAGGTGTATCCACCCATCGCGCCGGTGTCGGGGAGAATCGCGAGATAGCCCGTCAACATGCCCGCAGGCTCGTCCGAGAACAGCGTTGTTCTGGGAGTCGCCGGGGCCCCCTCGCCACGCTGGCGATACCCCTCCCGGACGGCGTCAACGTACTCGGCGGGTTCAGCGAGGTCAGCGACCTCGTCACTCTGCAAGAACAGCGCTGTCGCATCTGTTGTCATACTCCGTCGTTTGGGCGACCGACTCTTATACTGCCCGGCGGTGGCCAATCTGTTCGACCGGGTACACAGTCACGGAAGGTCTATCGAAGACAGGAGAAGTGACGGGTGGGACAGCGCCTAATCCGCGGTCTGGACCGGCTCCGACTGCGCGCTCTGGGCAGACGTGTCGCTTGGAACCGGGTCAACGGGGGCACGGACAAACATCGCATGGCCGATAAGGCCGACCGTCACGACAGAAGCCATCGGAATCGCTGTCGTCAGTTCAAAGCCGACAACGAACAGAGAGGCGGTGATGCCGGCCATGGCGAGCGGAATGAGTCCGAGAATGATGTCGTAATAACCCGTCATAAGTATGAATTATCCTACGGCAGTGTGGTATATGAATGTTTCCCTAAAATACGGCATAATACACTCAATGGCCCCTACAAATTTACTCAGTACCCTCTGAGTAACAATTCCATAAGTTATGAGTTGGATATGGGGGAAAGCTTAATATGCCTCTATTCCTGTGAGTTGTTCACAATATAAGGACAGGGACGACCCGGTATTCCTGGCCCGCGGCCACGCGCATGGTGTGTGGTATTACTACAAAGCCGGAATACAGTGTTTACCAACCGCTATACGATGGGTGCGTAACGACTATTTGTTTCTCGGGATAGGACCCAGCTATGCGCCCATTTCAGAATTTGAGAACTAGATTAGGTTATTCATGGTGTGGTCCTGCTACCTATTTTCTCCGATGATAACTGGGTCCATGTGCTTATTAGGTACGCCAAGATACGTTGAACCGGAGAAAAACGGAACGCCGATTCCAAACGAGACAATGAGCACGAACGCAACGGACAACACGACGGACGCCGCGACCGACGACCAAGAACGACGATACGCCGAACTGAACATCGGGGACGAGGAGTTCGTAATCTACGACCGGGAGAACCACCAGGCATGGATTCAGTCGACAGAGTCGCTTGAAGTCGCCAACCTGCGATAGTCCGTCATCGACACCGCATCCCTGCTACAGGCCGCTCTATTTTGCGACTGCAATCACGCCGCGCCAGAGCAACAGCAGCGTGCCCCCGACAAGCACGGAGACGAGTGCGAATGTCAGCGCTGCACTGCCGGGGAACATCGCCGTTGACCGAAGTCCCTGTGCGATCCCAACTGCCAGTACCCATCCCACGATAGTGCGACCGAGAGCCGCCCGAACCGTTGCGGTCGCGGCGGCGGTGTACAGTCCTCCAAGCCCCGCGACGAGGAGCCAGCCGATATAAAATGGCGTCAGCGTCCCGGCAAACCGACCCGGACTGAGTATCGGATTAATACCGTGGGTCAGCTCACCGACACCGACGAACAGGGCAATCGCCAGCAGGTCACCGACGGCGACCAGCGCCGTCCGAGCGGACAGTTCGATACGACCGTTCCCCACCGTCGAGACGCTCATACAGAGAGTTCTGACTCCGGGCACTTCCCTCCCTCGGATTTGACGACAACGGTTGGTGCCCTGAAACAGCGACCAGTACTGATTACAGTCGGCGGCCCGTTCAGCTGAACTATGGAGTTCACGCTGCTCGGCTGGCCCGAGGACGGCCACCGGCTCCGGCTGGACTACGAGCAGTTCGCGTACGCGGGCAAGTTCGTCATGACCTCGACCGGGAAGGCTGTCATCGGGGACGACGGCGTCGTGGCCGCGGCTGCGTTCGACGCCGACCGGACAGACCCGGACACCCTCTGTGTCCGGTATATCACCGTTCGGCAGGACCGACAGGGCGACCGACTCGGTGCCCGACTCCTCCGATTCGTTCGGGAGCGGGCCACGGAACGGGGCTTCGAACGCGTGTCCATCGGCGTCAACAACCCCTTTTCATACCAAGCTGCCTACCGGGCCGGGTTCTGCTTTAGCGGCGCGGAATCCGTCAACAACCCCTTTTCATACCAAGCTGCCTACCGGGCCGGGTTCTGCTTTAGCGGCGCGGAATCGGGGATGGCCGAACTCGACCTCGTCTGGCCGGGCGACCGCAGTACCGAACGGTATCAGGCCGGGCTGGACCTGTTTCGGGAGCGCGACCTCTCACCCGATGAGGAGTCGTTTCTCGCAGCGAAGGCCGACGCCGACCCGCCGACGGTCCTCAACGAGTGGGCCGAGCAGCCGTCCGCACGGACCGACTGAGCCGCTCAACCGCCGCTGACTGTGTGCCATCACGGAGTAGCACGTCGTCTCCGAGAGATTCAAACGGCTGTCGGCCAAAGGCCTGCCAATGGGAAACGCTGATTTGCGGTCGCTCGCGGCCCTGTCGGACGTGTCGTTCGACGACCTCGGCGGGAGCGTCGTCGCCGTGGACGCCCACAACTGGCTCTATCGCTATCTGACGACGACGGTGAAGTTCACCAGCGAGTCGAAGTACACCACCAGCAACGGCGAGGAGGTGGCGAACCTCATTGGAGTCGTTCAGGGCTTACCGAAGTTTTTCGAGCACGACATGACGCCGGTGTTCGTTTTTGATGGCGCAGTCACGGACCTCAAAGACGACGAGGTCGAGAAGCGCCGCGAGCAACGCCAGAAATACGAGTCCGAACTGGAGGCAGCCCGGGAAGCGGGCGACAGCACCCGCGTCGCCAAGCTTGACTCCCGCACGCAGCGGTTGACCGACACTATCGTCGACACGACGCGGGACCTGCTGGAACTCCTCGACGTGCCTATCGTCGACGCCCCGGCAGAAGGTGAGGGGCAGGCGTCGGTGATGGCCCGGCGTGGCGACGTAGACTACGTCGGAACGGAGGACTACGATGCGCTGCTGTTCGGCGCGCCGATGACGCTCCGGCAGATCACGTCGAAGGGCGACCCCGAACTGATGGATTTTGCGGCCACACTCGAGCACCACGACCTTACCTGGGAACAACTGGTCGACGCGGCGATTCTGATGGGGACGGACTTCAACGAGGGCATCTCAGGTATCGGCCCCAAAACAGCCGTCAAAGACCTCCACGAGCACGGCGACCTCTACGCAGTGCTTGCGGCCCGCGGCGAACACATCGACCATGCCGACCGCATTCGGGACCTGTTTCTCGACCCCGCGGCCACCGATGACTACGAAATTCCGGACAGCATCGAGCCAGACATCGATGCCGCTCGCACGTTCGTCACCGACCAGTGGGAGGTCGATGCTGACGAGGTCGCTCGCGGGTTCGAACGCATTGACGACTCAGTCGTCCAGACCGGACTCGACCGTTGGGCGTGAAAGCAGAGGCTCACGACCGACCAACAGCGGAATAAGGACGGATACGACCGTCTCAGCTCAGACGACAGATTCGACCGTTTCGATCTCGTCGAGCGTGCGGTTCCGGATGGCCGATCCGCTGCTCGTGTCGAAGAGGTGGATGGCGTTTTCGGGGAACCGGACTTTGACGTGCTGGCCGGCTTTGAGCTGTTTCATCCCGCCAACCGTCGCGATAAACTGTTCGTCCATCGATTCGTCGAACTGCAGGTGCGCCGTGTTCTCGTTCCCGCGTGGCTCGACGACGTGGACCGTCGAATCAAACACGTTCGGACCGACGTCGCTCTGAACGAATTCGATGTCTTCGGGCCTGATGCCGAGCGTGATGTCGCTCGTGCCCTCGACGGCGGCGACCGTCTCGTCGCTGAGTTCATACTCGAACCACTCACCTTTGAGCGTCGACCCCTCTAGCGTCGTCGGGAAGAAGTTCATCGACGGTTCGCCGATGAAGCCAGCGACAAAGAGGTTGTTCGGCTCGTGGTAGCACTCAAGCGGCGTCGCGCATTGCTGGAGGACGCCGTCGTTGAGGATGGCGATGCGGTCGCTCATCGTCATCGCCTCCGTCTGGTCGTGGGTGACGTACACCGTTGTCACGTCCAGGTCTTGCTGGAGCTCCTGAAGTTCGGTCCGCATCTCGGCTTTGAGCTTCGCATCCAGGTTCGCAAGCGGCTCATCCATCAGGAACACTTCGGGGTCCCGGACGATAGCGCGGCCAAGCGCCACGCGCTGTTGCTGCCCGCCGGAAAGTTCGCCGGGCTTGCGGTCGATGAGCTCGAAGATGCCCATATCCTTGCACGCCTTCTCGACGCGCTCGTTGATCTCGTCGTCGGGCATATCCGTCGATTCCTCCAGCCCGAACGCCATGTTCTCCCGCACGGTCATGTGTGGGTACAGGGCGTAGGACTGGAACACCATGGCCACGTTCCGACGGGCCGGCGGCTGGTCGTTGATTATCTGGCCGTCCAGCCGGATTTCGCCGCGCGTGATGTCTTCGAGCCCGGCAATCATCCGTAGCGTCGTTGATTTCCCACAGCCCGATGGGCCGACGACACAGAGGAACTCCCCGTCCTCGATGTCGACCGAGACCTCGTCAACTGCGATGATTTCGCCGTCGTCGTCTTGGAACGTCTTCGTTACCTCGTCCAGTGTGAGTTGTGCCATTGTGAATACCTCCGTGATTATTCTCCAGCGACGCCTTTCGACACAGAGGAACTCCCCGTCCTCGATGTCGACCGAGACCTCGTCAACTGCAATGATTTCGCCGTCGTCGTCTTGGAACGTCTTCGTTACCTCGTCCAGTGTGAGTTGTGCCATTGTGAATACCTCCGTGATTATTCTCCAGCGACGCCTTTCGCGAACTGTTCGCCGAACATGATGTAGACGAGCAGCGTCGGAAGTGCTGCGACGATGGCCCCTGCCATCGTGGTGTTAAACGACTGGACGACCCCACCAGTGAGCGCCGCGAGACGCTGGGTCGCCACCTGCGAAGCCGGTTCGTTGACGAGTACGAGCGCGAACAACAGGTCGTTGTAGACCTGCGTGAACTGGTAGATGAGCGTCACCGCAAACATCGGCAGCGACAGCGGGAGGATGATGTTGCGGTAGATGCTGAACGCGCTCGCGCCGTCGAGGCGAGCGGCCTCGATCATCTCGTCGGAGATGCTCTGGTAATACGACCGGAACAGCAGCGTACAGATCGGAATCCCGTACGCGGCGTGGGTGATCGACAGCTGCAGCAACTGCACGTATCCGTTACGGCTCGGATACTGCCAGTTGCCGCCCGTGATGAACCCAAAGACGGTGTTGACGAAGCCGTTGAGCAGCCCCGGAAGCACCTGAAACCAGAACTGTGCCAGCGGGACCAGCACGGCCTGATAGGGGATGAAGATGCCCGCGATAATAAGGACGACCACGCCGACCTGCCCGCGCCAGCTAATCGTCGTCAGACCGTAGGCGGTCATACTGCCCAGCAGCGCCGACACAATCGTCGCGGGAATCGCCATCAGCAGCGAGTTCACCAGTCCCGGACGGAGCGTGTTCCAGGCGGTGGTGAGCGCGTCGAGCGTGAAGCCGTCAGTGCCCGGCGGCGCGAACGGGAGCGTCCGAGCGAACGCGCTCTCGGTCTTGAACATCGTCATCACGGCCGTCTCTACCGGGAAGAGGTAGAAGGCAATGCCCGCCAGCAGGAGGGCATACAGGCCGATACGGCTGTTCTCTGTACTGCGAAGTTCGTCGATGAAACCGCCGTCTCTGATACTCATAGTTCACCCCGTCGGTATTCGCTGTAGAGGTACGGACCAATGACCAGCAGTGCGAGGGCAAACAGCACGATAGCGACGGCTGACCCGTACGCCCACTGGAGGCTGTCGAACGCGACCCGATACATCATCGTCGCCAGAATATCCATGTTCGCCCCCGGCTGTGAGCCACGGAGCGCGTAGATGAAGTCGAACGCTTTCAGCGCAAACACCATCAGCACCACCGACGCGGACACCGCGGAAGCGCGGAGCTGCGGGATGATTACCCGTGCGTACATCCGAACCGTCGATGCGCCGTCGACCCGCGCAGCCTCGTAGTGTTCGGTCGGGATCGCCCGGAGGCCGGCGAGGAAGACGACCATCGCGTAGCCGCTGAACTGCCAGATGAGCGCGAAGATGACCGCCGCCAGTGCGGTCGTGTTCCAGGAGAGCCACTGAATGACCTCAGCGTTGACTCCGGCCGGCCGGAGTAGTCCCACGATGGCTCCTTCGAGATTGAACACTCGGAAGAACTGATTGAGCACGCCGTTGCGGGCGTTGTACACCCACGCCCACATCGTCGCCGTGACGACGAACGAGAGGCTCATCGGGAGCAGGTAGATGGTCCGGAACGTGTTCTCGAAACGTATCTGCTGGTCGATGAGGATGGCCACGAACAGGCCAAGCGCCAGACAGAGGACGGTAAACACGACAAGTAACACCACCGTGTTCTGTGCTGCCTGCCAGAACGCCCCGTCGCTCAGCATGCGGCTGTACATACTGAGGTCGAAGCTCTCGTACTGGGCCCCGCCGAGTCCGTTGTACTCAGTCAGTGACAACAGGAAGTTCCAGGCGATGGCGCCGTACACAAAAAAACCTGCAAGCAGGACTGGCGGCAGCCAGAACGGGGCGGATTCGATGAGTTCCCATTCGACCGGAAGCGAGTTGCGAAGCGAATCGCCTCGGGTCGTCTTCACCGTCGCCCCGCCGTCTGTTGCCAGTTGGTCGCCGTCCGATTCGTCTCTCGATACCGCCGACCGGAGCCTACCCCCGGTGGCGAGGAGTCTACTGAGTATCTCGCGCATGGTTGGTCAGTGGTTCGCCGACGTGAGTTCGCCGTCCATCGTCCCGACGGATGTGTCGTCAGTCACATAGACTCGCCAGCCAGCACGCATGTAGACCACGCGACCCGCCCACCTGTCGCACCAACACAGGTAGACCACGCGACCCGCCCACCTGTCGCACCAACACAGGCTGGCGGGCGGCGTGGATACGCCGGATGACGGGTGTGCCATCCCGTCGTCGTGCCGAGCGAGCGATTGCAACGCGGCGGGTACACCGGCTGCGAGCGTTCGCGATGTGTCACGTCCGTCGGTGTCCCATCGGGCCCCAACAGCCGACGACGGCAGCAACACACCGCCGTCACCGGACATTGTGGGGGCATCAGTCATGAACGTCTCTGTGGCGTCGAACTCATGGTAAGTGGAGAGAGATTCTACTTAATATTTCCGAATGATAATACACGTTTATCCAGGTCACGGGTTCTGAGCCCCACGGTCTCCGCTCTCCAACTGCAGAGTTGTGGTGGCCAGTGAACGACTGTCCCGGCAGTTGCAGGGCTGTGCCGAGTGGTGTCCCGACTCGTACCGGTGGGTTTTACGACGGGGCGGACCACCCCCCGGACGTATGACCGACGAGTACCGGACAGAGCAGGATAGCCTCGGTGAGATGCAGGTGCCAGCCGACGCGTACTGGGGCGCACAGACGCAACGCGCCGTCGAGAACTTCCCGATCAGCGACGTAACCTTCGGGCGGCGGTTCATCCGAGCGCTCGGCGTCGTCAAGAAGGCGGCCGCGCAGGCGAACCGCGACCTCGAAACGATTCCGGAAGACAAGGCGGACTGTATCGTCGAAGCCGCCGACGAAGTCATCGCCGGCGAACACGACGACCAGTTCCCCGTCGACGTGTTCCAGACCGGGTCGGGCACGTCGTCGAACATGAACGCCAACGAGGTCATCTCCAACCGCGCCACGGAGCTGTACGGCGGTGACATCGGGACCCGCGAGATCCACCCGAACGACCACGTCAACTTCGGTCAGTCCAGCAACGACGTGATTCCGACGGCAATGCACGTCGCCTCCCTCGAAGCGGTCGAGAAGGACGTGATTCCGGGCCTGAAGACGCTGCGTGATGAACTCGAAGCCAAAGAAGACGAGTTCGACACCGTCGTCAAGACCGGACGAACCCACCTGCAGGACGCGACGCCGGTGACACTGGGGCAGGAATTCTCCGGGTACCGCACGCAGGTCGAGAAGGGTATCTCCCGTGTTCAGGACGTTCACGGTCGCCTCTCCGAGCTCGCGCTCGGTGGAACCGCGGTCGGGACCGGCCTGAACACTCATCCCGAGTTCCCGGCGAAAGCGGCGGCGTACATCAGCGAGGAAACCGGCCTGGAGTTCCGCGAGGCCGACAACCACTTCGAGGCCCAGGCCGCCCACGACGCGATGTCCGAGGCCCACGGCGCGCTCCGGACGGTGGCCTTCCGTGAGGCGGACAACCACTTCGAGGCGCAGGCCGCCCACGACGCGATGTCGGAAGCCCACGGCGCGCTCCGGACGGTCGCCGGCTCACTGAACAAGATCGCAAACGACCTCCGACTGCTCGCGTCCGGGCCCCGCAACGGTCTCGGCGAGATCGACCAGCCGGAGAACCAGCCCGGCTCCTCGATCATGCCCGGGAAAATCAACCCCGTCGTCGCCGAAGCGGTCAATCAGGTCCACAAGCAGGTCGTCGGTAACGACGCCGCCGTCTCAGCTGGCGCTGCAGAGGGCCAGATCGACCTGAATCTCTACAAGCCCGTGCTGGCTTCGAACTTCCTGCAGTCGGCCAAGCTCATCGCCAACAGCAGCGCGGTGTTCGGCGAGAAGTTCGTCGCCAAACTCGAAGCCGACGCAGACCACTGTGCCGAGCGCGTCGAGCAGAGCATGGCGCTGGCAACAGCACTCAACCCCGCCATCGGCTATGACAAGGCGAGCAAGGTCGCGAAGAAGGCGCTTGCTGATGAAAAGACCATCCGCGAGGTTGTCCTCGAAGAGGGCTATCTCGACGAAGACGAGGTCGACGACGTGCTCGACCCCGAGAAGATGACGAAGCGTGGCATTCTAGGCGAGGAGTAGCGAGGGGCGCGCGAAGCGCGGCCCTCATTAGTGCGAGCGGAGAGCGATAGCGACCCGCGAGTAGCGAGGGAACGACCACAAGGAGCGGCCTCGAAAATGCGAGCGGAGCGGGACCTTCGGTCCCGCAAGCAGTCGGGCGGTATCGCCGCCCGACGACGGGGAACAGAGTGACCCGTGAGTAGCGAGCGGCCGAACGGAGTGAGATTTCTCGTACCGGAACGGCGTTGTGAGGGTCCCGGTCCCCGAAACGCGAGGAACGACTGACAGAGCCGCGGAGTGCACGACCCCTGCTGTGTCTCTATTTTCTGGTCGGTTCTGTGCCGACGGGCAGCCGCCATTGCAGGTAAACAGCATCGGGCCACTGCGACCGATGCTTCTAGACCCGCGACTCGTCTGCGAGGACGTAGCGGCTCTCAGGGTAGCGCTCGCCGCCGATTTCGGTTTCGCTCTCGTCGGCGAATTCGAATCCGAATCCCTCGTAGAACTCGGCTCCCGGTTCGTTCGCCGAGAGGACCATTGCGTTGATCCGGTGGATATCGTGCTCGAACAGTTCCT
>Ga0207754_100222_pt1 | contig 28760 bp, 24 predicted proteins | sample A23E1SouthBayCA_FD_187728 | JGI IMG/M metagenome (GOLD analysis project Ga0207754, IMG submission 187728) | Aerobic enrichment media microbial communities from Eden Landing Ponds, California, USA - A23 E1 (SPAdes) | ecosystem: Environmental > Aquatic > Marine > Unclassified | place: Emeryville...
CCAGCCAGTCGAGCAGTTCGAAACGACCCTGACGACCAGCGAGGACCGAGAGCTGTCGGTCGAAGTCACCGCGACGCGAGTCCGCTGGAGCGACGGTCCGGCGACCGTGCTGGTGGTGCGAGACATCGACGACCGGAGAGCCGACGAGCAGATGCTCCGACAGTTCCAGCGAGCCGTCGAGGCGGCCGGACACGCCATCTACATGACCGACCCGGACGGCACGATCACCTACGTCAACCCCGCCTTCGAGGAGATGACGGGCTACGAGAGCGACGACGTGCTCGGGAAGACGCCCGCGATCCTCTCCTCTGGCACGATGTCAGAGGAGTACTACGAGGACCTGTGGTCGACTATCACGAGCGGCGACGTGTGGGAAGAAGAGATCCGCGACCGCCGGCAGTCGGGGGCGCTGTACTACGCCCATCAGACGATCGCTCCCCTGACCGACGACGACGGCGAGGTGGTGTCCTACGTCGCGATTCAAAACGACACGACGGAACAGCGCCGACGGGAGGCACAGCTCCGGCAGTACGAGCACGCGATCGAGGGGGCGAGTGAGCTGATCGCCGCGGTCGATCACGACTACCAGTTCCTCTTTGCCAACGAGTCCTATCGGCAGTTCCACGGGATGGACCCGGAGTCGGTCACTGAGACGCGGCTGGTCGACCTCCTGGCCTCCGAACAGTTCGAGGTCGTCGAGCCCTACCTCGACCGAGGCTTCGAAGGCGAGACGGTCCAGTTCCGCGCGACACGAACGCGATCGGGCAGATCCGACCACACGTTCAACGTCCAGTACACGCCGCTGACCGACGAGAGTGGGACGATCCAGGGGCTGGTCGCCACGATGCGAGACGTGACCGAACAGGTCGAGCGCGAACAACAGCTCGCCTCGCTGGATCGCCTGCTCAGGCACAACCTCCACAACGCGCTGAACGTCATCCGCGGGCGGGCAGAGATCATCGACGCTCGTGCCTCGAAAGAGGTCGCAGAACTCGCAGCGCCGATCGAAGACGCGGTCGAACGACTGCTCACGCAGGCGAACAAGGAACGCGAGATCGTCGAGCTGTTGACCGAACCGCCGACGCACGCGACCCTCGATCTCACGCGGGTCGTGACGGATCTGGTCGCCGAGCTAGAGGCCGAGCACGCAGACGCCGAGATCGCCGTCGACGTCGACGCCGGCCTCCAGCTGACGACGGCCGGCGAGATCGAGCGCGCGATCCGCGAACTCGTCGAGAACGCCGTCGTCCACTCAGACCGCGATCACCCCGAGGTGTCGGTGGTCGGCCGCCAGACCGGCGGCTCGGTGGAGATCACCGTCACGGACGACGGGCCGGGAATCCCGGCCCGGGAACGGAAAGTCATCACCGAAGACAGCAGCATCGAACCGCTGTTACACAGCAGCGGCATGGGGCTGTGGCTGGTCAAACGGATCGTGACCGCCGTCGACGGCACGCTCCAGTTCGACGACGCCGAGCCACGAGGGAGCGCCGTCACACTCGTCCTCCCCGGCGGGAGCCGGGCGGAGTGAACAGCTCAGGGCCAGAGTGAACAGCTCAGGGCCAGAGTCCCCTGGCCTCGTGGGCCGCTGCGATGCGCTCCAGGGCGACGGTGTAAGCGGCGTCGCGCCACCGAACGTCTCGCTCGTCGAACGCGTCGCGAACGTCGCGCCACGCGGCGAGCATCTCGCTTTCGAGTTCGTCGTTGACGCGCTCTCTGGACCATGAGCGGCGGTTGATGTCCTGGAGCCACTCGAAGTACGACACCGTGACGCCGCCCGCGTTCGCGAGGATGTCGGGGATCACGGGGAGCGAGCGGTCGGCGAAGATCTCGTCTGCGGCGCTGGTCGTCGGTCCGTTGGCACCCTCGACGACGAGGTCGGCCCGCACGTCGGCGGCGTTCTCGGCCGTCAGGACGTTGCCGAGCGCGGCCGGAACGAGCACGTCGACGTCGAGTTCGAGGAGTTCGTCGTTGGTGATCGTGTGGGGGACCGACTGGCGTGTCACCGCCTCTGGCTCCTCGTCGTGGCTGGGAATCGAGTGGGTGTCGAGGCCGTCCGGATCGTAGATCGCGCCGTTGACGTCGCTGACGGCGACGACCGTCGCGCCCCAGTCGTCGAGGAGTCGGGCGGCGTTCGCGCCGACGCTGCCGTACCCCTGGATCGCGACCGTGGTCGTCGAGAGGTCCATCTCGTAGTACTCGACGGCCGCGCGGGTGACGATCGCGACGCTCCGGCCGGGGGCCTCGTCGCGGCCGTGGCTCCCGCCGACGGCCGGCGGTTTCCCCGTCACGACGCCGGGCACCGTCTCGCCTTCCTGCATCGAGTAGGCGTCCATGAGCCAGGCCATCGTCTGTGGATCGGTGCCCATGTCCGGGGCCGGAATGTCTCTGTTCGGGCCGATGCTGTCGCGGATCTCCTCGGCGAACCGACGCGTGAGGCGCTCTTTCTCGGACGCGCTGAGTCGCTTGGGGTCGACTGCGATCCCGCCTTTGGCCCCGCCGAAGGGGATGTCCATGACCGCGCACTTCCAGGTCATCCACATCCCGAGGCCGACACACTCGTCTCTGGTCACCTCTGGATGGTACCGGAGGCCGCCCTTGTGGGGACCACGGACGCTGTCGTGCTGGGCTCGATACCCCGTGAACACCTCGACGGAGCCGTCGTCACGCTCGATGGGGACGGTGACTTCCTGGACCTTCGTGGGGTGTTTGAGCCGCTCGACGATGGCGGGGTCGATATCGAGGTGGGCCGCGGCTCGGTGGAGCTGTCGGCGCGCCGTCTCGACGGCGGACTCCGTGTCCGCCCCAGCCTCCGAGTCGTCGCGGTCGGCCGTTACTGATTCGGACGCCATCACTCGATCGGTGTCAGACGGTTCCGTATCTCGCCGCCACACTCGGGGCAAGCGGTCGGGTTGTCCTCGGTGACGACGATCGTTCCACAGTCGAAGCACTCGTACGGCGTCTCTTCCTCGGGCTCCTGGTTGACATCTCTCATGTAGGGTCACGAGTGCCAGCGGCGGCACTCGGTTAAGGTGTATTAGGTGTTTTAGGGAGTATCCAGCGGTTCACTATCGAGGGGCACGTCGATAGTGAGGGTTAACTATTGAACCCACCAGACTCCAGGAGGCCGTGTGCCTCGAACACCGCCGTGAACAGTTTCTGCTGGGCGGCCCTGACGTGCTGGTAGAACGCGGGTGGGGAGATGTCGAGCATCGCCGCGAGTTCCTTGCCGTTGGTCTCTCGGGGCGACTCGAAGAACCCGCTGTAGTAGGCGGTCTGGACCACTTCCAGTTGCCGCTCGGTCATCTCGTCGAGGACGGTCGAGCGAACGTCGTGCCGTGTGGGTTGCTCGACAGTCTGTCTGGAGCGGAGTTCGACGTTGGACACCGTCTGGCCGATCAGTTCCGTGATCTCCCGGACGGTGATGCGCTCTGGCACGTCGACGCGGAGTTCGGTGCCCGCTCGGCTGGCGGTGACCTCCCGGAGGAGCGCGCCGTGGTCGGCCAGTTCCTGTGCGAGAAAGCGCGCCACGACGAGCCGCACGACGCCGCCGTTCTCGTCGGCGCTGACCGCCTGCACCTCGTCGACCGACGCCATCTCGGCGGCGTGGTCGACGACGGCGTCGACCGGCGCGCCCTCGACGGTGAGAAAGAGGGCACTGCCCGCTTCCGTCTGTCGGATGCCGCCCTGATAGCCGACCGTACACCCCGCCTGGTCGGCGAGCCGCGAGAGGAGGAAGGTCGGATCGTCGACCGTGAACTCGACGCGGGTGACCGACGGCGTGAGGAGCGCGTTCTTCCGTTCGAGTGCGCTGAGCGCCGACGCGATCGTTTCCCCGAGTTCGGCGAGCACCGCCCGCGCCGTCTCGTCGAAGGCGTCCTTGGAGTCGGCGTAGACCGAGAGGACGCCGTGGCTGAGGTCGTTGTACACGAGCGGAACGCTCAGGACGGACGTGAAATCGCGCCGGAGCGCCTCCGTTCGCCAGGGCTCGTCTCGCAGTCCGGCCGCGACGTTCGACTCCAGAGTCACGGTGTCCGTCGCCGCGGCCTGGCCGGACGGTTCGGTGTCGGACGCGTCGACGGCGAACGACTGGCAGTCCAGATACCCCTGCTCGTCGCCGGCCCAGGCCCGCGGTTCGAGGCGCTCGTTGGCGGGGTCGACGGAGCCGATCCACGCGAAGCTGAACCGGTCGCCGTCGGTCAGTCGCTCACAGACCGCCCGGTCGATCTCCTCGCGGGTCTCCGCTCGCACGATCGTCCGCCCGATCTCTCGGATCGTGTCGTTGATGCGGTTCAGCGCCGACAGTTGCTCGTTCTGACGCTGGAGTTGTCGATCTCGCTCGCGGAGCTGTGCCTCGCGGGCCACGCGATCGAGCGCCGCCTCGGTGGTCGCGGCGAACAGGTCCGCCAGCTCTCGGGTCACGTCGTCGAAGGCACCGACCTCGGGCGAGGCGGCGACGAACACGCCGTGGTCACCCAGCGGGATGTAGCTCGTCCCGCGAAACTCCGTCGCTCGGTTGGCCAGTCGGTCCGCGTGGTGAACGTCGTCGAAAAACAGCGTGTCGTCCGCGACGAAGCTGTGTCCCGGCAGCGTCTCGTCGTCGACCGCGACCGTCGGGAGTGGGCCGTGTAGCTCTGTCGCCGACGGCGAGTACGCCGCCGGCCGGAGTTCGTTGGCCGCGTCGTCGAACAGGTACACCGCGACGGCGTCGACGCCGAGGACTGCCGGCGCGTCGTCGACGACGCGCTGTGCGATCTCCTGGTGGGTCTCCGCGTAGAGGAATCTCCGTGCAGTCCCGTGCAGCGCGGCCAGCGCGTCCTCGCGGCGCTTGCGTTTGGTGATGTCCCGACAGCTGTAGAGGAGCGTCCCGTCCTGGATCGACACCTCCCGGACGTTGACCAGGAGCGTGTGCTCGCGTCCGGCCTTGTCCGTGGCCGTACACTCGATGTTCTTGCAGACGCCACGTCGAGCCAGCTCCTCGCGGTCGAAGAGGTCCTCTCCGAGCAGCTCCTCGACGGGCTTTTGCTCGCGGATCTCCGCGGCCGTGTAGCCGAAGATGAAGTGGACGTTCGGGCAGACGTACGTGTACTCCCCGTCCTCGTCGGTCATGAGGACGGTGTCGGTCATGTTGTTCAGCGTCACTCGGTGGAGCGCCTCGGATCGGCGAAGGTCCCGTTCGAGTTCGACCCGGTCCGTGATGTCGACGGCCTCGACGACGATCGAATCGACACCGCCGCCGTCCTCGACCGGCCGGACCGACAGGTCGAACACTCGCGACGGCCCGTCGATCGCCGCCAGCGTGACGACGGCGTGAGCGAAAGCCCCGTCGATGCCACGCTCCACGAGGCGTCGCACGTCGGCCCTGGTCCGTTCGTCGCCCGACAGCCACGGGAGCGTCCAGAACGGGCCACCCGTCTGTGCCGACGCCGCGTCGTCGCCGATCTCGCGAGCGGTCTGGTTCGATCGCACGAGCGAGCCGTCGGGATCGAGCACCCACGTCGCGGTCCGCGCGTCCGCGAACACCGCCTCGAACTGGCGTGCCCGTCGCTCGTGACCGTCGCCGTCCGGCGTCGCTTCGAGCACCGCTCCCGTCCGGTCGAGGAGGGCGTCGCTCGGCTGCGCGGCCGCTTCGTCGATCACGACGTAGTCGTCGACACCGGCGGCGATCGCGTCGCTGGCCGCCGATTCGCTGCCGTCGGCCGCGCCGACGACGACCGGGAGCGCCGAGGCCACGTCGCGAACGTCTCGCAGGAGGTCGACCCCGGTCGAGTCGGGGAGGTCGTACGCCGTGACCAGACAGTCAGGCGACCGCTCGTCGATCAGCGTGAGCGCCGCGTCGGCGGTGTCGGCCCGCAAGAGCGTCGTCCGCTCGTCGAACGCCGTCGCAGCGTCGTCGACCCACTCCGAGGTCCCGACCAACAGAGTTCGGGCAGACGCAAGCGTGTCTGGAGTCATCAGCAACCGGCGAGTGAGCCGCAGGTCGTTGCGTCGTGGCGGGGCGAGACGAAGTGGCGACGACGAACGTCGAGCGTACCTGACGTGGACATGGATGGTTGACAGTTGAACCCCGGAGACAAAACGCTACGGTCCGTGGCCTGCTGCGAGCGGCCTCACTCTCAGCACAACCGCTGTGCCAGACGACAGACAGCGCGAGTAGCCCGACCACCCAGCGTGCTCGGGCACGCGCTCGACGGCCACGGTCGAGGTGAGCGCCGAATCGGATAGCAGTCAGACGTTGCCGTTAATGATGTCGGCGAGGCGTTGTCGATCGAACAGCTCGTCCCCGGTGAACGCCTCTGGGAAGTAGCCGGTCGCGTAGCGCTCGATCATGAAGAGGTTGTGAAGCGGCCCCGCATAGATCGGGCCGCCACGGAACACCCGCCCCTCCTGAACGGCGGTCAGTTGGCTGCCGACCGGGTGGTCCTGCATGTACGAGAGGATCGACGCCTCGAATTCCTCGCGACTCTTGCCCTGCTTGTGATAGCGCAACAGCAGCGAGTCGGGATCGATCTCCAGCAGCGTTTCGTAGTCGATGGTCCCTGTGTCGGTCGTGGAGAGTCCGTCGATGCCGCTCCCGGCGAACGCATCTGACAGCCCCAGCGTGTGGTAGTGCTCCTTGTTCGCACCGTTGCCCGACAGCCGGTACGGCGAGAACTCTTCGGGCTCTTCGCCGGCAAAGACGAGCGCGGCGTTTGGCCGCTCGTCGGGAGACGGGAGACGCGACTGAACCGTCGCGACCAGTTCGTCGTGCATCGATCGGATCGCTTCGAACCGATCGCGCTCCCGAAACACCTCGGCGACCTTTTCGAAGGCCTCGTACAGCGAGTAGTACCGGTAATCGTGCCACGAGTCCGTCCGGCGGAAGATGACGTTGCCGAGGAAAGGGGCGACGTTGCTTCGGATCTCTTCGAGATCCTGCTGATCCCAGGCCTGGAACCAGTCGGTGGGCGCGGAGGGATCCATGAGATGCAGATCCGCGTCGATGTCGTAGAACGTCTCCTTGGAGATCCCGTCGTTCCAGATCTGCGTGAGCGAGTCGAGATCGATCGAAACGCCGTCGAGTTCCTCGTAGTGGCGTGTCTTGTACCGACCCTGGTACCAGATCGACTGGGCGGCGTCTCCGTGACCAAGCGCCACCATCATGTCGATGTAATCGGCGGTAAACGGTGCGACTCGCTCCGGGACAGCGTCGAATTCGAGCGTGCCGACCGGTTCCATCGTGACAGAGTAGCTCTCGTCCTCCGGCGTCGACGTTTTCGTCGGCGTCGACGTCGTCGGAGTGCTCGACTGTGCCGGGGTCGCGTCAGAACCGGACTGCTCACTACAGCCGGCGAGTAGGCCACCAGCAACGACTGCACTGCCGTATTTCATGTATTCGCGCCGAGTCGGTACGTCGGAATGTGCCTCGTCACCCATACAATTTAGGCCAGCCTAATGTTACAAAACGGTTTCCATCCTTAGGTTAGCCTAAACCAGTAGCGCTGTCAGACGAGAAGCTGGATGTCGGCATCGGCCATGTCCTGTAGCGCCGTCGCAGCGCCGACGCCGGTCGTGACGCCGTCGTAGAACTCCGATTCGTCGTAGTCCATCAGCTCGATCGTCATCTGACAGGCCTGGAACTCCACGCCCATGTCGAGGCTCGTCTCGATGAGTTCCTCGATGGTGGCGGTGTCGTTGTCCGCGATCTTCTTCTCCATCATCTTCGTCGTGACGCGGTCCATTCCGGGGAGCGCGGCGACGGCGTTCGGGACCGGCATGTTGGGGTTGCCCACGGAGCTGAGCTTGAGGTCCTTCGAGCGCTCCTCGTGGAGGATCTCCAGCCCCCAGAACGTGTGAAAGACCGTCACCTCGTAGCCGAACGCGGCCGCGGTGCTGGCGAGGATGAGCGGCGGGTACGCCATGTCCAGGGTCCCCTTGGTGGCGATGATGCTCATCTTCTTGCCGTCGTCCTCGCTGGTGGCCTCGGCGAGCGCGTCTTCCAGTTCGTCGACGCGCGCGGCGAGTTCCGCGCGAGAGGGCGTCTCGTCGCCGGGCGCGTCTGGCGTGTCCGTGCTCATCGTCACTCCGTCTTGCGGACGTAGTGTTTGTACACGTCGTCGCCTTCCGCCTGGTCGAGCAGCTCGACGCCCTCGGTTCCGGAGGCCCAGCCGTCGATGTCGCTCATACTGCCGGAGTCCGTCGCCAGCACTTCGAGGACGTCACCCTCGGAGAGGTCGTCGATAGCGGACTTCGTTTTCACCACTGGCATGGGACACGATGCACCTTTCACGTCGAGCGTCTCTGCGATGTCGAATTCAGCACTCATAGTGTATCTGCTCCGTTGATTCGTATTGGAGCTATCGCACAATACCGCCTTCGGGGTTAAAAGAATGTTGGTTATTGTGCGTACTGCAACAGTCTGTGCGGTCGAATATAGACACGAACACCCACAAAATGCCGTTGAGTGACTTTCAGCAGTTCTTTGCTCTCCTTCTCGGAGTACTGTATTGTGTGATTAGTGAATTTCTTTGCAAACCCTTTTGTGCATCGACCCAATAGCTGAGGGTGTACGACATGAACGCCGAAGACTTTCCGACCCCGGACGCAGACGTTTCGAGCGTCGCACCGAAGACGCTGAAGGATCGAATCGACGACGGCGAGGACGTCACGCTCCTCGACGCGCGCATGCAATCGGACTACGAGGAGTGGCGGATCGACGGCGAGAACGTCACGTCGATCAACGTCCCGTACTTCGAGTTCCTCGACGACGAGATCGACGACAGCGTGCTCGAACAGATCCCCGACGACCGCGAAGTGACGGTCCTCTGTGCGAAGGGGGGTGCCAGCGAGTACGTCGCGGGCACGCTCGTCGAACAGGGCTACGACGTGGACCACCTCGAAGACGGGATGAACGGCTGGGCGAGCATCTACGAGGCCGTCGAGGTCGAGCGCTACGACGGCGCGGGCACGCTCCTGCAGTACCAGCGCCCCTCCTCGGGCTGTCTCGGCTACCTCCTCTACGACGACGGTGAAGCCGCGATTATCGACCCGCTGCGGGCGTTCACCGACCGCTACCTCGCGGACGCCGCGGAACTCGGCGTCGACCTGCAGTACGCGCTGGACACCCACATCCACGCCGACCACATCTCGGGCGTCCGCGATCTCGACGTGGAGAGCGTCGAGGGCGTCATCCCCGAGGCCGCGGTCGACCGCGGTGTCACGTACGCCGCGGACGGGAGTTCCGCGAGCCCTGCCTCGCAGGCTCGACAGGACGCGGACGAGCTGACCACTGCCGCGGACGGCGACAGCTTCCAGGTCGGCGACGCCACCATCGAGGCCGTCTACACGCCCGGCCACACGACCGGGATGACCTCGTATCTGATCGACGACAGCCTGCTCGCGACCGGCGACGGGCTGTTCGTCGAGAGCGTCGCCCGCCCCGACCTCGAAGAGGGCGACGACGGCGCGCCCGACGCCGCGCGCATGCTCTACGAATCCCTGCAGGAGCGCGTGCTGACGCTGCCCGACGACACGCTAATCGGGGGCGCGCACTTCAGCGACGCCGCCGAGCCCGCCGACGACGGCACCTACACCGCGCCCATCGGCGAGCTCGTCGCCGAGATGGACGCGCTCACGATGGACGAGGACGACTTCGTCGACCTGATCCTCTCGGACATGCCGCCCCGTCCGGCCAACTACGAGGAGATCATCGCGACGAACCTCGGGCAGAACGCCGTCGACGACGAGGAGGCGTTCACGCTCGAACTCGGCCCGAACAACTGCGCCGCCAGTCAGGGCTCGCTGGCGGATGACTGAGGCGGGCGATGGTGACTGATCCACTCGCGCTTCAGGTGACCGCCGAGCTGTTTCCCAACGGGATCAGCCGCTACGCCGTCGGCGGACTGCTCGTCGGGCTCGGCACCGTTCTGATTTACATCGGGACGGGTATCCCAGCCGGGGCGAGTACGTTCCTGGAGTCGACGCTGTCGTACGTCTCCGACCAGTCGCGGTTCCAGCGGTACGTCGGCTCGCGTGACTGGCGACTCGTGTTCACGGCCGGCATCATCCTCGGCGGGCTGGCGTTCGCGGCGACCGTCCAGTCCGGGCTGGTCACGAGCTCGCTGTACGAACCCGGGACGACCGGCCAGCTGTACGAGGTCGCCGGGGTGACGCTCTGGATGACAGAGGTGCAGCCGTGGCGGCTGTTCCTCGGCGGCATCCTCGTCGGAATCGGCACCCGAATCGGCAAGGGCTGTACGTCCGGGCACGGCGTCTGCGGCGTCGGCTCCGCGTCGAAGACGTCGCTGGTCGGCGTGGTGACGTTCCTGACCGTCGCCATCGGGACCGCCCAGGTCGTCGCAGCGCTGGGGGTGAGCCCGTGATGCGCGAGACGCGAGCGGTGCGAGGTGCTCACTACGTTCGCACCTCGAAGAGCGAGCGGCGAACGACTGTGAGCCGTGAGCAGCGAGGGTCTCGGAATGCGCGAACGGGAGCGAACGGAGGGAGCGACACGTGAGCGACGACCGCCACCCGCTGTTCAAGCCGCTGATCTTCGTCGGCGGCATCGTGTTCGGCTTCGGACTCGGGTTCAGTCAGATGGCGCGGCCGGAGGTCGTGCTGAACTTCCTCCAATTCGAGGATCTCGGGCTGCCGTTCGTGATGTTCGGGGCCGCTATCGTCTCCGGGATCGCGTTCGCAGTGATGCCCCGGATTCGGGACGCGGCACCGCTCACGGGCGACCCCTACGAGCGGCGTCTGAAACCGTTCGACCGGAACGTCCTGGTCGGCGGCGCCGTCTTCGGCGTCGGCTGGGGGCTTTCGGGCATCTGTCCGGGCGCCGCGTACGCGAGCCTGGGCGTCGGCAACGTCACGATCCTCTGGGCGCTGGCCGGGATGTTCCTGGGCGCGTACGCCCAGGGATACTGGCGGAGCCGCAGCCAGGCACGTGACACCGCCGTAACGGGCGCGGACTGACCAGTTCCATGGATCCCGCCCTCATCGCTCTCTTCGTCGGTGCAGCGCTCGCCAGCCTGTTCATGGCGTGGGTCATCGGTGCCGGATCGAGCGGCGCGACCCCTTTCGCACCGGCCGTCGGCGCGAACGCCATCGGGACGATGCGGGCCGCCTTTCTGGTCGGCATCTTCGGGTTCGCAGGGGCGGTCACACAGGGCGGGAGCGTCTCGGAAGCGGTCGGGAGCGGTCTCGTGGGCGGCATCAGTCTGCCCGTCGCCGGCGTCATCCTCGTGCTCGTACTGGGCGCGGGGCTGATGGCGGTCGGGATCACGACGGGGTATCCGATCGCGACCGCGTTCACCGTGACGGGTGCCGTCATCGGCGTCGGCCTCGCGCTGGGCGGGACGCCGGTCTGGGCGAAGTACCAGCAGATCGCCGCCGTCTGGGTGTTGACGCCTGTCATCGGCGGCGGCATCGCGTTCGTCATCGCCAGCGTCTTGCCCCGTCCCGACGTTCCCGAGCGGGACAGCATCCCGGCCCTCGCCGGTCTCGTCGGTGCCGTCCTCGCGAACGTCGAGTTCAGCTTCCTCGGCGAGGGGACCACGTCGGGGACGGTCCGCGGGCTCGGGCAACGCGTGCTGGCAGTGGACGGCCTCGCGTCGGGGCTCGTCGTGACCGGCGTCGTCGCGCTGGCCGTCGCCGCCGTCGTCCGGTGGGACATTCGCCGTGACGAACGCGGCGGCCTGCGGCGCGTACTGCTCGCGCTGGGCTCACTCGTCGCCTTCTCGGCGGGCGGGAGTCAGGTCGGCCTCGCCGTCGGGCCGTTGCTGCCCCTGCTCGACGAGATCGGGATGGTGTCGACGATGACCGTGCTCGTCGGCGGCGGGCTGGGGATGCTCGCCGGGTCGTGGACGGGCGCGCCTCGAATGATCAAGTCGCTGGCACAGGACTACTCCTCGCTGGGACCGCGACGCTCCATTTCGGCACTCGTGCCGTCGTTCCTGATCGCACAACTGGCCGTCCTGCTGGGCGTTCCGGTGTCGTTCAACGAGATCGTCGTCAGCGCCATCATCGGAAGCGGTGCCGCCGTCGGCGGACGCGACGCGGTCGACGCACGGAAGATACTCGTGACTGTGGGAGCGTGGGCAGGGTCGTTCGTCCTCTCGTTCGTGCTCGCGTACGCCGCCGCGGACCTGCTGCTGTAGCAGGCCCGACACAATATTCCTCGATGACAGACACCCCACGATGCAGACGCAGGAGGCGCACCGTAGACGTGCGCTTGAATCGCGGGACGTTGAACGTGAGTGGAGAGTACGACCGTCCCGCCACATCTGAGGCGTAGAACGGGCGTCCACGCGAAAGCCCTCCCCTCAACGAGCGAGCGGGTGCTTATACTACCGGCTGTCCATCTGTGAACGATTTCGCCACCCCGGAGTGGCGAAGCTCTTCACGAAGTCACAGCCGGTAGTATTAGGCCCCGAGCGAAGTAGGGGAGGGTCGTTTGCTGGCGCACATCAATCACATCTCCGAGGAGCGCGACGACGAGTCACAGCTACGACGCCCAGGCGATGAAGTCGAAAAACGACATCCGCGACAAAGAGGCGATCGAGCGACTGGTCTCCGACGCACTCGGACACGAGGACTGCGCCGCGGTCGTCAACGCGATGTTCTCGGCGTGGCGACAGACCGGCCACAGCACCGACGCCGAGTCGAAGGAACTCATGATCGAAGCGATCCGGCTGCAGAACGAACCCGGCATCTCCGAGCAGGACGTGATCGAAACGCTCTTCGACCGCGCACTGCCGCTGCCGGCAACATCCACGAACGAGAGCACATTCATCTGTGACACAGTCCACTTCTGTTGTCCCGCCGTCCCGTTATCGATGCGTGAGAACTGAACGGGGAGTTTTCAGGCCGTGTGAGAAAGCGGCAGTATGGTCCTTCAGGACGACTTTGGGCGGGCAGCGACGGAGGTTCGTGTCTCGCTCACGGACCGCTGTAACTTCGACTGTGTGTACTGTCACAACGAGGGACTGGGAGAGACGCGAGGACCGGCAACACCACGCGATGACGAGCTTTCGGCCGAGGAGATCCGTCGGTTCCTCGGCGTCGCCCGCGGGTTCGGCGTCGACGCCGTGAAGCTCACCGGCGGGGAGCCGATGTTGCGCTCGGATCTGGAGGCGATCGTCCGCCAAGCCCCGGACGAGATGGAGGTCTCGATGACGACCAACGGGACCTTCCTCCCGGGCCGCGCGCAGGCCCTCGCGGACGCCGGTCTCGACCGCGTCAACGTCTCGCAAGACGCGATGGACCGAGAGGCGTTTGCCGACCTCACCCAGAGTGGTGCCTACGAGACAGTTCTGGAAGGCGTCGAGGCCGCACTGGATGCCGGACTATCTCCGGTGAAGCTGAACATGGTCGTCTTCGAGCCGACCGCTGGCTACGTCCCAGAGATGGTCGATCACGTCGCCGAGCGCGACGGGCTCCGGCTCCAGCTCGTCGAGTACATGCCCGAGCTCGCCGGCCATCCCGAGTGGGCGATCGACATCGACCGCGTCCACGGCTGGTTGGAGGACCGCGCCGACTGCGTCGAGACCCGCGAGATGCACGATCGGCGGCGGTACCACGTGCAGTCACCGGACTCCGAGAGCACGGGTGTGGTCGAGATCGTCGATCCCGTAGAGAACCCGCAGTTCTGTGCGAACTGTCATCGCATCCGCGTGACCCACGACGGTCGGCTGCGGGGCTGTCTCAACCGACGTGACGATCACGAATCGATCCGGGGCATGTCTCGGGCCGAGATCCGCGAGGCGTTCGTCGAAACGGTGAGCAACCGCGTCCCGTACTACGGAGAGTACCTCGTCGAGGAAGATGGCGACTGGGTGCGCAACGAAAAGTACGTCGAGACGACTGCTGCAATCGGCTCCTCAGATTGATACTATCGGCCGCCACTGTTTCGAAAATTTAGAGCACCGAGATCGCGAGCTGCGACACCGACAGACGGCGACGGTATCAGACACGTCAACGTCACCCGTTCGTTCTCAGTGAGTGAGAACCAGCCGGGTTCGTATACCTGCGCTGGCTGTAGATATACCTATTGGATATGCAAGGTACTACGACAAAACAGCGAGACGACGGACGGGATCTCTATGTCGCTTTCGATATCAAACCCGTACTCGACAGTGACTGTCCACTCGACGAGTTCGAAGACGCCGACGGCGACGTCGTCGAGGTACGACAGCAGTTACTACACGACCAGTGTCAGACCGAGATGACGATTCAGTCGGAGGAGACTCCCGCGTCTCCGGGTTGCGAGGAGGCAGACATCGTTCACTCGGCGAGTGAGGTCGACGGAGCCTGTTTCTGTGCTGTCTTCGGTACGTTCGACTGTATCCCGGAGATCGTCGACGTCACCGAGGAGTCGGTCCGCGTCGAGACGTATCTGCCCGACAGGAACCGGCTCACCGAGTTGGTCGAGTCGTTGAGGGACGTAACGAGTGAGTTGCATCTGCGACAGCTGAAACGAATCGACACGGGGACGGACGAGACGAGCGGACAGACCGTCACACTCGCTCTCGACGACGTTACGGAAAAACAGCGTGAGGCCGTTACGCGGGCCGTCGCCGCCGGCTACTACGCGACGCCACGCGAAACGTCGCTGGAAGAGCTGGCCGACGATCTCGACATCTCGAAGTCGGCGTGCTCGCAGCGTTTGAACGCCGTAGAGTCGACGCTTACCGTCGGCGCATTTGCGAACGCGACCACCAACTAATACTACCGGCTGTAAGTCTGTGAACGATTTCGCCACCCCGGGGTGGCGAAGATCCTCACGAAGTGACAGCCGGCAGTATAAGGATTGCACCGGTCGAGCGACGACGACCAACACCGCCAAGCCTTCGTTTGTGACGTATTTCGGCAGTCCGAGGCGACGAGTTCTATCAAACGGCGAGAGTGATCTCGGCGACCGACGAGACGCGACACGTGCCGCTCGACGGCGATGTCGACATCCGACCCCATTTAAATCACTTCATAATTCACAAGAAGGGATATCGACGGGAGCGGGCGATATTGAAACGTATGACAAAAGAATCGCAACCAGCCCACGAGCCGATACCAGAGTGGGACGAGGTTGCCGACGAGATCCTCGACGGGTGTGGATACGACCCGGATCTCGGGAAGCGGATGGCCGAAGACGCCATCAAGATCACGAACGGTGAGCTAACCGAGGAGGAGTTCCACGAGAAGTATCACGAGGAGGTCAAAGCAGAGTTCGGAACAGACGAGCGGCCCACGAAACCGGAGGGATTCGATGACTGACGACGAGTTCACGGCCTCTCGCCGGGACGTTCTGAAGAGCGGTGCCGTCGCCGCGGTCGGGCTCGGCGGCGCGGACAGCGTCCTCTCGACGCTCCAGCCCGCCGACGACTCTGGAGAAGCCGCCAACCAGGTCACCAGTTTCCTCGGTGAGGACAAGGTCTTCAACACCGCGTGTTCCCCGAACTGTCGGGGGAAGTGTTCCCTGCGAGCGTTCGTTCGGGATGGACGGATAAAGAAAGTCCAGCCCAACGTTCCCGAAGACGAGCGGTACAAGCGCGGCTGCATGCTGGGGCTCACCCACACGCAGCGCGTCTACAACGCGACGCGCCTGAAGTACCCCATGAAGCGCGTGAGTTGGTCGCCAGACGACCCGCAGCCGGCTGGGCGCGGCGAAGAAGCGCAGTTCGAACGGATCAGCTGGGGGGAGGCACTGGATTACATCGCCGACCAGATGGAGACGGTCCGGGAAGAGTACCAGCCAGAAAGCGTCTACTTCGAGACCGGATCGGGCGATTACGGACTCAGTGGGTCGATGCAGGGGCAGTTGTCCGCCCTCTTTGGCGGCACCCAGATGTCCTGGTCGATCGACATCAACACCGGGCGAGGTTTCAGGCGGGTGACCGGGGCTGGCTGGTTCAACGCGGAGACGAACTTCGGGGAGGACTGGGAGAACGCCAACACCGTGATCGTCTGGGGCTCAGACATCTTCGCCAGTAACCTCCAGCAAGACGCCTCGATCCTCCTGGACGCCATCGAGAGCGGAGCCAAGCTCGTCGTCGTCGATCCAGTGTACACCGGCACGGCGTCGAAAGCCGATCTCTGGCTACCGGTCCGACCGGGGAAAGATCCACACGTCGCGATGGCGATGATCCAGACGGTCCTCGACGAGGAACTGTACGACGCCGAGTTCCTCCGGAAGCGGACGCTCGCACCGGCGTTGGTCCGAGAAGACGACGGGAAGCTGCTGAAGACGGCCGACGTCTTCGAAGACGGTGACGAAGAGACGCCGGTCGCACTCGATGCGGCGACCGACGAGCCGGTGGCCCTCGAACCGGAGACCTACGGCGAGTACAAGCTGTTCGGAGAGTACACCGTCGACGGCGTCGAGACACACACCGGCCTGACGGCGATCGAACGCGAAGCGTCGGAGTACGAGCCCGAAGCGGTAGCCGAAACGGCGGGCCTGCAGGCCGAGGACATCAGAACGGCAGTGCGCTGGCTCGCAACTCGCGGTCCCGGTGGTATCGCCTCGGGCTACGGCGTCGACCGCTACAAGTACGGACACGTCTTCGGGCAGGCCTACGCCACGCTCCTGAGCCTGACTGGTGATTTCGGCCGTCACGGGAACATTCACGCCTCACATCCCAGCGGCAGTGGCTACGACAGCGGTGGCTTCTTTGCCGCGGGTGAGGACGCCCCGGGAACGTCGTCGCTCCCCCAGTCGAAGATCATTACCGCGATGGAGAGCGGTGACCCGTACCAGATCAAGCTGATGTACAGCCAGGCGTCGAACTTCCTCGCGAACCAGCTGCCCAACCGCCAGCGGTGGCTCGACGCCGCAGAGAACCTCGACCTCATCGCGGTTGCCGACATGCACCACACGCCGTCGGTACAGCACGCCGACATCGTCCTCCCGGCCTCACACTGGTTTACCCGCGAGGACATAATCAGCGGTAGTAATCACCCCCACGTGAACTACCGCGAACCGGCCCACGATCCGCTGTGGGAGGCGAAAGACGACTGGTGGATCATCAACCAGTTGGCCGATCGGCTCGGCTACGGTGACGAGTTCGTCTCGGACAAGAGCGAGGCGATCGAGCAGATTATCGCCAACGACGACCGAATCGACTACGACAGGCTCGTCGAACAGGGTTCCGTACACATCGACGACGACCCCGTCCTCTACAAGGGAGCGTTCAACACGCCGTCCGGTCGGCTCGAAATATACGACGAGGACGCACCGACCGAGAGTGGAGCAGATGTAGGAGAACCGGTCTCGCTGGAAGTCCCCGTCCCACTCGAGAGCCGCACCGACGACGACTGGGAGAACGCCGACGAGTATCCGCTCACGTTCATGCAAAAACACTCCAAGTGGCGGATTCACTCGCAGTACGAGTATCAGCCCTGGGTGCGGGAGATCAACGACCAGCCCCAGCTCGACATCAACCCGAAGACCGCGAAGCAACGCGGCATCGAGGACGGGGACTACGTTCGAGTGTACAACGACCGTGGCGAGATGGTCGTCAAGGCAAAGTACAACAACGGGATTCGCCCGGAGATGGTCAACACCGATCAGGGGTGGTGGGTCCGGGACTTCGTGCGGGGCCACCACAACGACCTGACCCACATGGACATCAGCGACGCGACGGGGAACTTCGCGTTCTACGACACGCGCGTGGAGGTCGAACCGGCTCCGGAGGACCTCGACACGAGCAAGTACACTGCAAACAATCCCCGCGGCTCGAACGCCGACGCCGCAGGGGGTGACTGACCATGACCAACTACGGACTCGTCATCGATCAAGAGCGGTGTATCGGGTGCCAGACGTGCGCCGTGACGTGTAAGCAAGAGAACAACGTCCCGATGGGACAGTTCTGGAACAGAGTGCTGACTGTCGGCGGCGACCACATCGACACGCCAGAGGGGTCGTACCCCGAGGACGGCGAGAGCGGGGACCTCGACATGCAGTACCAGCCAACGGCCTGTCAGCACTGCGAGAACGCACCTTGCGTGAAGGTCTGTCCGGTCAACGCGACGTACAAGCGCGACGATGGGATCGTGGAGATCGACTACGACAAGTGCATCGGGTGCCGGTACTGCATGGCCGCGTGTCCCTACAACGCCCGGGTGTTCAACTGGGACGAGCCACAGCACCTCCCCGAAGAGGGAACTGGGGACGTCGAAGAACGGCCCCAGGGCGTCGTCGAGAAGTGTACGTTCTGTAGCCACCGTGTCGAGGAGGGACTCGACCCCGCGTGCGCGGTGAACTGTCCCGCAGACGCCCGGATTTTCGGCGATCTCGACGACGAAACCAGCACGGTATCGAAGTACGTGAACGAGTACAACACCGAGCAGTTGCTCGACGAGAAGGGGACCGACCCCAACACCTACTACGTGCAAGGCGAGATGACGCCGGGTCGGACGTGGACGAGCGACAAACTCGAATCGGAACTCGACGAACAGCCGACGCCCGAGGAGGCCGGCGACCCCGACAGCGAGAAGTCGATGCAAGGAGCCACTGCCGACCCAGTGTGGGGTGACGACTGATGAGTGGTGAAGTGACCGAGAGATCGGCGACATCGACGGCCCGCAGCCCCGTGTTGTCCTCGTTCGGGGTCGTTTCGAAGGTCTGGCTCGGCCTCCTGGGCGTGCTCCTGGTCGCCGGACTCGGAGCGTGGGCGTACCAGCTCCAGCAGGGGCTGGTCGTGACCGGGATGCGGAACGTGTTCTCTTGGGGGCTGTACATCATGCTGTTCGTGATGTTCGTCGGGCTGTCGGCGGGCGGGCTCATCATCTCGAGCGCGCCGAAGTTCTTCCACTCGGACCGGTACGAGGGGTTCGCGCGGCTCGGCGTGCTCGTGAGTCTGGCCTGTATCATCGTCGCGGGACTGCTCATCCTGCCCGACATCGGCCGCCCAGAGCGGCTGTATCAGTTCTTCACGTCGCCGGACTTTCGTTCGCCGATGGTCTGGGACTTCGGGATCGTCGTCCTGTACGGCGTGTTGAACGTCTGGTACCTCTGGCTGCTCACCCGGCGAGACCTCGCCGCCCGCGGATCGCGACTGGCCTTCGGCGCCGAGGACACGCAGGCCGGCCGGGATCGGGACCGGAAACTGCTGTTCTGGACCGCCGCGGTCGCGTTGCCGACGGCAGTGATGCTTCACTCCGTGACCGGCTGGATCTTCGCGACGCAGGTCGGCCGCGGTGATTGGTTCAGTCCGCTGGTCGCACCGGTGTTCATCGCCAAGGCGCTCGTCTCCGGTCTGGGACTCCTGCTCGTGGTCTCGATACTCGCCGATCGCTACACGGGCTTCGACGCCGACCGGGACGAGCTGGCGAGTCTGGGGAAGATGCTGGGGATCTTCCTGGCGTTTCACGTCGTCTACCTCCTGGCTGCCGAGCGCCTGCCACACGCGTGGGCGGACCACTTCGGCTTCTGGGCGATCACCAGCGAGTTCCTCATCGGAGACTCGGTCTACTTCTGGCTCTGGACCGGCGTCGGCGGAGCACTACCGCTGGTGCTGTTGGCGACACCGCAACTCAGGAAGCGACTGTCCGTGATATTCGTCGCGGGCGTACTCGCCGTGTTCGGTACCCTGTTCGAAGGGGTTCGGCTGGTGTTTACCGGCTACGAGAGCGTGAACATCGACGCCGCGCCGGGCATCTCGCTGGGCGGCGAGTACGCGGGCGTCACGACGGACATCTGGGCCACGACGGGGGCGTACACGCCGACGGTGATCGAGCTGGTGGTGACCGCGGGCATCGTCGCATTCGGCGCACTGATCGTCACCGTCGGGCTCCGATTCGTCCCGCTCCAGCGACGGACCGAACAGGAGAGATACGCCCCAGACGGCGGAGGTGGCGGGTGTGACTGACGACACGACGGCGGTCGACGACGCGACGGGAGAGACGAGACCGCCGACAGCCGACACGCTCGGCACCCTGGCGGTGTGCTGGCGCGAGCCGTCCGAGGAACTGCGTACCGCCGTCGAGTCGGACGCAGTCGCGTGGCTCGACGAGAGCGGGGCAGCCGTCGATCTGGACGACCTGCGTGTCGAGTACACGCGACTGTTCATCGGCCCCGGCCCCGAACAGTGTCCGCCCTACGAGAGCGTCTATCGGGACGGCGACCACGACGGCGACGAACAGAACGTCGGTCCGGTGTACGGGCCGGCGACACAGGCGGTTGCGCGCTGGTACGCCGAGTACGGACTGGAGTTGCGGGACTCGAGATCTGCACCCCCGGACCACATCTCGACGGAACTCGAATTCGCCGCCTACCTCGCCGCCACCGAGGACGACGACACGCTGGAGCAGTTCCTCGACGAACACCCGCGCACGTGGATCGAACCGTTCGCAGCGCGACTCCGGGAGAACGATCCGGGGCCGTTCTACCGGGCGGTGATCGAGCGAACGATCGAAGTCCTCACTCGGTGATCGCGCCAGTAGCGCACTGTCGATGTCACCCTCCGCGACGGACGACGGCGTCCCTCGCAGGGTCGGTCCACGAGTCGACCAGTTCGCGTGCCGTGCAAAGAGTTGTCGGGCCGCCGTCTCTGAGACGACCGACCTCCCGTGATAGCCACTTGCACGCACATTTATGCACCTGTGACCAAAGATAGCAACTATGTTTGCTACCGTGAAGTCGTGGTTCGGCTCACTGTTTAGCGACAGTGACGACGGCCACCTGCTCGATCGTCCGAAAGAAGACCATCAGGTCAAACGTCAGGAGGCCAAACGGAAGCTCGACGAGCTCAAGAGTCGGCGAGAAGAGCTGAAAGAAGCGCTCGAAGGCAAGCGCTCGAAATACGAGTCGGCGAAGGAAGCCGGTAACGAAGAGCAAGCACAGGACTTCCTTCGCGACGCAGAAGAGATCAAAGAGGAGCTCGAAACCGTAAGAGGGCGTATCGACGAGACGAGCAAACAGCGGAACCTGGCCTCGAACCTGGCGAACATCAAGGAGATCGGCGAGAGCCGGGGCGACGACTACTGGAGCCAGCTCCGGGAGATGGATCAGAGCGAACTGGTCCGGTTGTTCCAGCAAGAGGAGATGAAAAACGAGGAGCTACACGAGGTGCTCGGTCAGACGGATACGCTCTCTTCGAACACCCTGGATTCGTTCAGTGAGGGCGCGAGCCAGCTCCACACTGGCTCTGAACTCGAAGAAGAGTGGAGCGACGACACCCCCGAGACCGACGAAGAAATGGGCGAAGAGCCCACAGCAGTGGGGGACATCGAAACGGAATCGGACACACTGAGCGAAGACGGCGACGACGAGACCGTCGAGTTTTCGTAGCGGTTTTCTCCGATATGGAGATCCAGTAGAATGGGTTTAGTGCCAAAGTTTTATTATGGTGCCTACCATGTACTCGTATATGGTTCAGTTCAGAGACTGGATACCAGGTAGCTGGGGCGGAAGTTCGAACGAGCTCATGGAGAAAGACGCCGACGAACTCGACCTCGAAGCGCGGACCTTCGAAACTCAGATCGAGCTGAAAGAACAGGAGCTCGAACGGCTGGATCACCAGTTCGAGCAACTGGTCGAGAAGGGGCGGAAGGTCGCCGGACCTAAAAAAGAGCGACTGAAGCGAAAGGCCAAGCAGCTCAAGCGGGACTACGAGAACAAGGAAGCCGCGTGGCAGGAGATGCTGGAAGAGTACACCACCCTGCTGGCTGCCAAAAACGCCAAAGAACGGCTCGAAGAGCAGCCCCAGTCCTCGCTCCGAGATATGAGCGAGGAGGACGTACAGGCGTTCATGAAGGACATCGTTCGAGAGATCGAGAAGCGCAACAAGGACACGGAGTGGATCCAGCGCAAGGGAGACCAGCTCAACCGGACCCTCACCAGCGTCTCGCAGGACTTCGGGGCGACGATGGAGGAGTCGGAGATCGACACGCTGTTCCAGGACACCAACGAAGACCCGGTCTCGCTGAGCGAGCTCACGAAGGAAGAAGACGAGAGTGAGGACATCTTCAACGAGGAGCTGGGTCGCTAACGCGCTCGCCGCGTTCCCGTCACACTAATTTTGTAACTATGGATCTCGGACAGTACAAAGAGGACATCCTACAGGAACAGTACGAGGAGTACCTCAAGAAGGGGAAGTCACACCTCGATCAGGAGAACCACGAGAAGGCCGCGAAGGCGTTCTCACAGTCTCTCGATCGGTTGGAAGAGCTCGAAGCGATCCGGGAGACGACGTATCCGGATCGCAAAGAGCAACTGGAGTCGTCGATCTCGAAGCTAAAGAGCGGCGAGTCCCTCTCCGAAGAGGACATCGGCGAGGACCGCGGCGGCGAGGCCGAGGACGCCGAACAGCCGGAGTCGGACTTTCGTGAGCAAGTCGAATCGTTCATCTCCCAGACGGAGGTCACGTGGGACGACATCGGGGGCCTCGACGAGGTCAAAGGCGAGTTGAAGCGGACGATCACGCTGGGGGGCATCGACGACAAGCCCGACGCCGTCGCCGCGACCGATCGGGTCCTCCTGTTCGGCCCGCCGGGAACCGGGAAGACGCTGCTGGCGTCTGCGGTCGCTGGCTCGCTCGACGCGACGTTCTTCGACGTCAAGCTCGGCGGGCTGCTCTCGAAGTACTTCGGCGAGACGAGCAAGCAGATCACCGCACTGTTCGATCTCGCCGAGGAGATGAGTCCGAGCATCGTCTTCCTCGACGAGATCGACGCGCTGACACAGTCCCGCGAGTCCGACCTAGACGAGACGTCTCGGCGCGTGTTGAACACGCTGCTGTCGGAGCTGGACGGAATCGACAAGAACGACGATAGTTTCGTGATGGTTTTGGGCTCAACAAACACCCCTTGGGACCTCGATCAGGCGATCCGTCGTCGCTTCCCGCGACGGGTGCTGATCCCGCTGCCCGATGTGGGCGCGGCCGAGGAGATCGTCGCGATCAACACCGTCGAAGGCGGGATTACCTTCGAGGGAGAGCCCTCGGCGTTCCAGCTGTCAGACACCGGGCGAAGCGTCGACACACCAGTCGAAGCGATCGCCAGCGAGTGTATCCACCGCGATTTCACCGGCAGTGACGTGGAGGCGGTGTGTCGGGCCGCCGTCAACGCCATGATCAACCGGTCGAACACGGGACTGGCGTCCGTCGCCGACCGCGGCTTCGACGCCGTCAGGGAGTACGACCTCTCGGTCGACGCCGTCCGGCCACAGGACGTGCGGGAGGCGTTCGAACGCACCTCGGCCTCGCTCTCAGAGGAGAGCGTGCGGCGCTTCGACGAGTGGGACCGAGAGTTTGGCTCCGGCGCGTGAGAGGACGGTGGCGTGATCCGTGGACGCCGCTCGCTATCGAGAGCGGTGCGAAAGCGAACAGGCGTGACGACCCCGAGATGGGCCTTACGAGCTGAGGAAGTAGTTGCGAGCCCGTTTGGTTGCACTGGAGACTTTCTGGACGGCCTCGGTCGGTAGCTCGTCGCTTCTCGTGTTCTCGACGTTTTCGAAGGCCGTCTCCACGTCGGCGAGGATGTTGCGGTACCGCTCGTCGGAGATCGAGGCCTCGTGCATCATCGCTTTGAGTTCGCGCAGTTCGCTCTTGACCTCGTTGGTCGACCGAACGTCGCAGATCTTGAGCACGAGGTCGGCCTTGTACGGGATCGGACGATCGTCCCCACGAGACTGCTCGACCTCGACTTCGAGTGCCGTACTGTAGCCGATCTGTACCGTGCAGTCGCCGGTGATCAGCGAGGGGTCACCGTCGGAGAGATCGATCTCGCCGAAGGCGTTTTGCTGTACCGTCTCGCTGCTCGACCCCGCGTCCTGGACGTACAGCTGGCTGTCCTCCTTGTAGAACTCGATGTATCCGGGCTCGCCGTCGTCGTCGAACTCGCGGGACACGGAGATGTCGTGGACGCCCAGCGATGTGACGGACCCGTCCTTGTCGGCGACGACCGCTTCCCCGCGCTCGGGGACGCGATAGACGCGTACAGCCGACTCGTCTGTGACGGAGAGAGTCGCCGTCGACTCGGGATCGGCCGCACGGATGGTTGCACGCATACCAGGTAGTTAGCAACCGGTCAATTCAATCTTACGAGTCGAGCGCGAACCGACGAATCAGCCCCGAAAACACCGGAAAAGGATTAATGAGGATCAGCCAGACAGAGAAGACAATGAGCGATCGGAAACTGCCCGATGTCGAAGCGGTCACCAGTCCCCCGCGTCGGTCGTTGCGATACGAGCACATCGAGACCAGCGACGAGCCGATCGGGCGAGGGGGACAGGCCGTCGTGTACGAGGGACGGGTCACCGACGAGGAGCCACCGGACAGAATCGCACTCAAGGAGCCACCCCGAGCCGGGACGCTCACCGGCGACGCGATCGAGCGGTTTCTCAGCGAAGCCCAGCGCTGGGAGACGGTCGACGGTCGAGAACGGAACAAGCAGCGCTGGACGGAGTCGGAACATATCGTCGGCGTCGTCGACACCGGCGACCGGCTGCCGTGGATCGCCATCGAGTACATGGGCGGTGGCACGCTCGCCGATCGCCTCGACGCGAGCGACGGCGGACTGGGACTGCCCCACGCGCTCTGGATCGGCGAATCTCTCTGCCGGGGCCTGGCCGTCGCCCACGCCTACGGGATCGTCCACCTCGATCTCAAACCGGCGAACGTCCTCTTTCGCGAGACGGCCGTCGGGACGTGGGACCTCCCCAAGATCGGCGACTGGGGGCTGTCTCGGGTCCTCTCCGAGCAGACCGGAACGATGGACGGACTGTCGGTGGCCTACGCCGCGCCCGAACAGTTCGAGTCCGACGAGTTCGGCGATCCCGACACGCTGACGGACGTGTATCAGGCCGGTGCGATCGTCTACGCGCTGCTCACCGGCGAACCGCCTTACACCGGGAGTCAGACCGGCATCATGCACGACATCGTCTACGGGGACCCGCCGACGCCGCCCAGCGAGTACCGTGACGACGTGACCGAGGCCATCGACGCGGTCGTGCTGACGGCACTGGAGACCGAGAAGCGGTCGCGATACGAGAGCGTCCAGTTGTTCGAGCGGGCGCTACACGCCGTCCGGAGCGGTGGGCGGCTGCCGACGATCATCGCAGAACGGGTCGAGGACTCTGGTGGAGCCCCCGATAGGGAAAGGAGACGGGCAGACCAGTCCGGCGGATCCGAGAGCGACCGGGACGAACAGACGAGCGAATCGGGGCGTGACCACCACGAGGAATCAGACACGACGGCACAGCGGTATACGACGACGGTGCTCGCAATCGTCGACGAGCTCACCGACAGCGGGGAGCGGACGGTGTCCAGCGAGACGGTAGCAGAGCACGTCGAGGGCGGACGACAGTCGGTGCTGGATCGGCTCGACGAACTCAAGCAGGCGAACCTGGTCGAGTACACCTCCGACGGCCCCTCCGGCTACCGGCCGACCCAGCGCGGGGTCGAGCGCGCGAAGACGATCGAAGTCGACGTGTCGAGGACCGATCAGAGTGGCGAGAGCGACGATCGAGAGGGCGACGGGTCCCAGCACAGAGCGTCGAGCGTCGGTGTCGAAGCGGTGTACGAGGCGATCAGGGAGCGATCGCGGCGCGGAACCACGCCAGTTTCGAGCGTCGAGTTGAGCCGGGATCTCGACGCGAGCCGCGGAGCCGTCCTCGACGCGCTCGACGACCTGAAAGACGACGGCCGAGTGGCGTATCGCTCGGACCCCAACGGGGGCTACCACCGCACGGGCTCGCGGAGTTCGGTGGAGCGGTCGAGCGACCGGGGTTCGACGGTGTCGTCCTCACAGACGGCGACCGTCGAGTACCTGAACGACGAAGTCGTCGCAGATCGGGGATGGGACCCACAGAGTGGACGGGCGTTCACGCGGTCGGCCGCGAGCGACCTCCCGCCGGAGGACTACGGGACGATCGAGGTCGAGCGTGACGAGTACGTCCTCGAAGCCGCCGAGGCGGCGGGGCTCGATTGGCCCTTCTCCTGTCGTGCCGGGGCGTGTACGAACTGCGCGGCCGTCGTCGTCGACGGCGAGATCGACATGGAGATACAGCAGATCCTCTCCGACGAGGAGGTCGAACAGGAGGATATGGTCCTGACCTGCATCGGGACGCCCGCGTCGGACCACGTCAAGCTCCTCTACAACGTCAAGCACAGAGATCGACTCCAGAACAGAGTGATCTGAGAGCGGCGACGCTCGGGTGGCACCGACTCGGACTGGCCGGCAGGAGTTATATGCGTGCCGGGCGACGGTGACTCATACCGTTGGCTATACTCGTTTCGATCGGGACGGCTCTCGTGATATCGAATTACTTTACAGGCGGACAGACGCCAGTATCGGGAGGAACACGATGCTCGGAATCCTGACCGTCGTCGGTATCGGCGTTGCCGTGTTCGTGGGGTTCAACATCGGCGGCTCGTCGACGGGAGTGGCGTTCGGCCCGGCGGTCGGCTCACGCCTCGTCCGGAAGACGACAGCGGGAGCCCTGTTCGTCGCGTTTGGCTTCCTGGGTGCCTGGACGGTCGGGCGAAACGTCATCGCGACGATGAGCAGCAGTATCGTCCCGGCAGCCCAGTTCACGCCCGTCGCGAGCGTCGCAGTGCTGTTCTTCACGGGCGCGTCGCTGTTGATCTCGAATCTCTACGGCGTCCCGGCCTCGACCTCGATGACGGCCGTCGGCGCGATCGTCGGGCTGGGTCTGGCCTCTGGCACCCTCAACCAGGCGCTCATGTTCGTGATCGTCTCGGCGTGGATCGTCGCGCCGCTTTTGTGCTTCGTCATCGGCGTCGTCGTCGGACGGTACGTCTATCCGTACCTCGACCGCTACGTCGCGTTCACGAAGTTCGACCTCCACTTCGTCCAGCTCGACCGATCGGGGACGATCCCGCGTCCGTATCTGAACGTGAACGCGTCGCTACAGGACATCGTCGGCTCGCTGCTGGTGATCGTGATCGCCTGCTACATGGCGTTCTCGGCGGGCGCGTCGAACGCGGCCAACGCCGTGGCCCCGCTGGTCGGGGAAGGTGGCTCGCTCACCGTCAACCAGGGCGTCTTGCTCGCGGTGGCGGCCTTCGGGCTGGGCAGTTTCACCATCGCTCGGCGGACTCTGGAGACGGTCGGCGACGACATCACGGAGCTGCCGATTCTCGCGTCGCTGATCGTCTCCGTGGTCGGTGCCTCGGTGATTACGGTGCTGTCTTACTTCGGGATTCCCGCGAGTCTCGCGGTCAGCACGACCTCGACGATCATCGGACTGGGCTGGGGCCGGGCGAGTCGAGCCGCGACGCTGACGGAGCTGGCGACGCCGACCCCCGAGCGTCCGGATCTGGAGGTCGCGACGGGCGCGCTGGTCACCTCACGCGCCGAGGAGGCACCCGCCGGTCCGACCATCGGAGATATCGCCCGCGAGGAAAAGCCCGGGGAGAAGCCCACAGACATGCCGGACGTCCCAGATGTGGGCGCGGAGGGGCCGGCGGATCTCGACGAGCGGAGCCTCTTCGATCCGGGCGCGGCGAAGCGGATCGTGACGATGTGGCTGTTGACGCCGTCGCTGGCGATCGCCGCCTCGTATCCGGTCTTCCTGTTCCTGTTGTGATCGGTACGCAGCGGTGAGATTCCAGGACGGGTGATTACTCCCGGTCGTCCAGCTCGGAGAGACACGTCCGGAGGTCGTCGGCCACCTCGCCGTCGGCCCGCGCTGCCCGACGTTCGAGTCGCTCGCGGTGGGCGGCGAGTGGCTCCGGATCGATCGCCGCGAGCGCGGCGAGGTCCTCGCCGGCCCGCTCTCTCGCCCAGCGGTCCGAGTCCGACAGCGCCGCGAGCAGAGTCGCCACCGCTCGCGAGCGGACCGTCGCGTGCCGCGTCGCCAGTCGCCCGAGCAGCCAGACGGCGAGTCGACGACGCGCTGGGCCGCCGCGTTCGTACCGGCCGGCCATCGCGGTGGCTACCGTCTCGGGCGTGCGTTCGGCGTGGCCCAGCAGGTCGAGGACCGCGTCGGCGATCGCCGCCTGCGTTTTCGGTTCCCGGCCGGTCTGTCCCAGCAGGTGACCGATCGCCTCGTCGGCCGGGAGCACCGCGGTGGTTCCCAGCGTCGCGAGCGCCTCGATCGCGTTGACCCGCACCTCCCAGTTGTGGGCCTCGCAGGCGTCGAGCAGCGTCGCGACGCCGCGGCGGTGCAGTCGCTCGTCGTCGCTCAGCGGGAGGAGCCGGGTGAGCGCCGCGAAGACGGCCTCGTAGCGGTGGAGGTTCACCGACTGGGAGAGCAGTGCCGCCAGAACGTCGTCGCGGTCGGCGGGCGAGAGGGCCGTCGCGACGTGCTCGAACGAACGCGTCCGGGTGGGTTCGTCGGCGAGGACGAGAAACCGCGCGATCACCGTCGGGTCGAGGGCCGGTTTCGTCGGCTCGCCCGTCCACGATTCGAGGATCGTCTCGTAGGACGAGTCGCCGCCGAGCCCCGCCGCTCGCGCGGTCACCGTCGCCAGTCCGTCCGTGGTGACGCTGTCCCGCGGGAGATCGTAGTGCGGGGACGCCGCCGCGGGCGAGGTGAGAAAGTCGACGGTCTCGGCCAGCGCCCACCCGAACGACGCTGTCGCCGTGTGGTTGGCCCGCGCGCAGGTGGCGACGACGCGAAAGAGCCAGTACGTCGACAGCGGGCTGGTCGTGATATCCTGGAAGTTGGTGACGATCTCGTCGTCGTACTCCTCGTGGAGGCGCTCGCCGACGGCGTTTAGCTGTCCGTGGACGGTGCCGGACGTGTCCTCGGCGGCGGCGACGAGCAGGCGACCGGCCGCCCGGGTGACACACGGCGGCGTCTCGGAGACGAGCGCGGT
>Ga0207754_100223_pt1 | contig 28244 bp, 29 predicted proteins | sample A23E1SouthBayCA_FD_187728 | JGI IMG/M metagenome (GOLD analysis project Ga0207754, IMG submission 187728) | Aerobic enrichment media microbial communities from Eden Landing Ponds, California, USA - A23 E1 (SPAdes) | ecosystem: Environmental > Aquatic > Marine > Unclassified | place: Emeryville...
GACGAGCGAGTCGAGCCGATCCTGCTGGAGGATCTCCCCGCGGCGGCCGGCGTCCTGACGATCGATCCGTCGGCGGTCGAGGCCGACGTGGCGTGGTACCCTCAGTCTCTCGCGGTCTCGGAGCCGGGCACGCGCATCGAGGAGCGACCCGACGACGACCTGAGCGCCGCGCGCTTCGAGTACGTCGACCCCGAGTGGAAAGTCGAGAAGCGGCGTTCGATCGCGGAACGCGCCTACGAACGGGGCTGGCGGGCCTACGCGGAGTCGCTGCGACCGGACTGTCGGCACTTCCAGCTCCGGACGGAGGGCGACAGCGTCGTCCCGTACTGTGAAGCGAAGGAACGAGTGCCGACGCCGTCGACGTGTCGAGCGGCCTGTCGGGACTGTGAGCCCGAACCGCCCACCTGGCGGACCGGTGGGTGGCCCATCGACGGCGGACCCGGCGCGGGAATCAGACGCTTGCTCGACGACCAGCGACGGCGGCACAGGCCCGGCCTCGACGACGAGGCCGAGTGACTCATACGGATTATTGTAGATTTTTACCGGATCAACCGCACGACAGTGTGCGGTCGACCGGGCAAACGGCGACGAGAATCCGTATCAATCGTCGAGCTGTGCCACGTCGATCTGGTCGCGTCCGACGGCCAGCCGGAAGGTCGGGACGGTCTTCTGGACGGTCTCGACGATCCCCTTGTCCGCGAGCGATCGCAGCGCGGATCGAACGTCGTCCACCTCGGGGTCGTGGCCGGCCTCGCGCAGGTCGTGGAGGACCGAGACGACGCTCTGGCTCTCCTCGTCGGGACCGGCCAGACAGTCGATCACCGCCTGCTGTAACTCGGTGACCGTCACTTGCTGGCCGTCTGCCGGGTCGCCGCCGACGACCTCGACGGCCTCCGGCGTGGCACAGATGAGGCTGCTCTCGTCGCGGTAGTAGTACTCCTTGAGCTCGTTTTCGAGGTACTGATGGACCTCGCTCCCGCTGTCCATCCCCCACCGGTCCTGTAGATCCGCGTTCTTCGTGGGCTGGAGCTCGACGATGTCGGCGAGTCGGTCGCGAGCCTCCTCGGAAAGTGCCATCGGTAGCCTGTACGACCACCACCATACTTGGTGGTTCTGGACTCTCGCCAGTCGTCGGCTGGGCGTCACAGTGACGATCCCACCGAACGACGTGGCAGACGTGTGCCGTGACCCGCCGCCGGTCTCGGAGAGGGAAGCGTTTTATCGATCCGTCGGTGATCAACGAGACGATGCCGACGATCGAGTGCGACGAGACGAAGGCTCGCGAACGCCTCGAAGCGGCGGGCGTGACCGTCGAGGCGGGCAACACCGACCACGAGGAGTGGCGGGCGAGCTACGGCGGTGGGACGGCGGTCGCCTACGGCGGGAAAGTCGTCGTCCAGGGCGGTGACACGGCCCAGCTGGAGGGGCTCCTTCGCGAACACGGCGGGCGGGTCCACGCGTACTTCGACGGGGCCTCGCGCGGGAATCCCGGCCCTGCCGCGGTCGGCTGGGTGCTCGTGACCGACGACGGAATCGTCGCTGACGGGGGCGAGCGGATCGGCACCGCGACGAACAACCAGGCCGAGTACCGGGCGCTACTTCGCGTGCTCGAAGTCGCACGCGATCACGGATTCGACGAGATCCGTCTCCGCGGCGACTCGGAGTTGATCGTCAAGCAGGTCCGCGGGGAGTGGAACACGAACGATCCCGAACTCCGAGAGCACCGCGTCGACGCCCGCGAGCGGCTGCTGTCCTTCGACGAGTGGTCGATCGAACACGTACCGAGAGAGATTAACGCACGCGCAGACGAACTGGCCAACGAGGCACTCGACGATGCCTGAACACGACGATTCGACGACGGATTCGGCGCTGCCGACGGACGTGGTCGACGAGGCCGAGCGACTCACCCGACTGGCCAGAGACGCCGTCGACGACGCGGAAGCGCGGGCCTACCGCGACGAGCGCGACGAACTGCTCGCCGAGTACGAGTACACCGCACGGGTCCGCGAAGACGACGCCAGGGACGTGCTCGTCTGTCACCCGCGCGAGTGGGTCTCCGACGGACAGATCCACCCGGACCGGATCGACGACGTCGACCGCGGGATCGAACGGCCGCTGTCTGGCCCCGGCGAGGGGAGCGACTGGGCAGTGGTGGCCGAACACAACGACGAACTCGTCGCAGCGGTCGCCGACGCCGACGGCGAGGTCCACGCAGCGAACGCCCGCGCGCTGGCGGACTTCGCGAGCAACCACTACGCGAAACCGATCGAGGACCTGACGCGGGCAGAGCTCGTCGAGTTTCGCGACGACTACTTCGAGCGCAACGTCTGGCCCGACGACCGGCAGGCGTCGCTGTTGGACGAGTCACTTCGTCGCACCTTCGAAAAAATGGACGTGCCGTACCCACTCGGCAGCGATCACCCCGAGTGACTCGGGGCGATCGTGTTTCTTACTCGTGCTGCTGGACGAGGTCCCGGAGTTCTTCGGCGCGCGATTCCTCGGTGACGAACTTCCCGAAGACCCACGAAAGCTGGTCGAGCACAGCTTCCTTCCCCGCCTCGGTCAGTCCGTACTGGTTCGTTCGCTTGTCGAGTTCGCTCTTCTCGACGAGGCCGAGTTCGACGAGGTCGTCGAGGTTCGGGTACAGACGCCCGTGGTTGACTTCGTCGTCGTAGTAGGTCTCCAGCTCTCGCTTGATGGCCAGCCCGTAGCGTGGCTCTTCGGAGAGGATGACGAGAATGTTCTGCTGGAACGCCGTCAATTCACTTGCGATGCCGGGTGTGTCAGTTTTCGTTTGTGCCTCTGACATGGTTAGCTGAATGTCATCAAGCTATTTAACACTTGTTAACTCGCTCGCAGGTCGGCGCGTTACCGAGAGACTGCGCCGTCGTGCTCTCTGCGCCAGTGTATCGGAAATCTTCCAAACAACAGGTGTTGTTATCACCAGCGAATATCACCGGCGGCGAAATACCCGTCTTCTTGCGCTTCCTCTCGGTAGTCGTAGTTGATTACGAAAGTACTTTTTGGACGCCCGTCGGAGTCGCCGATGATGACGAACCTCTGGGAAGACCTCGAAACCGGTCCGAACCCGCCAGAAGAGATCTACGCGGTCGTCGAGTGCCTGAAAGGCGAGCGCAACAAGTACGAGTACGACAAGGACGTTCCCGGCGTCGTCCTCGACCGAGTGCTGCACAGCAACGTCCACTACCCCTCGGACTACGGCTTCATCCCGCAGTCGTACTACGACGACGAGGACCCCTTCGACGTGCTCGTCCTCGTCGAGGACCAGACGTTCCCAGGCTGTATCATCGAGGCGCGTCCGGTCGCCCTGATGAAGATGGACGACGACGGCGAGCAAGACGACAAGGTCATCGCCGTCCCGAGCGAGGATCCCCGCTACGACCACATCGAGGACCTCGACGACATCCCACAGCAGCAACTCGACGAGATCGACGAGTTCTTCGCGACCTACAAGAACCTCGAAGCGGGCAAGGAAGTCGAGACGCTGGGCTGGGAGGACAAGCAGGCCGCCTACGACGCGATCGAACACGCCCAGGAGCTGTACGACGAGCAGATCGCGTAAGCGAGCCGCGTCGCCGTTCGACTCCGCTATTTTTGCGTGGTGTCACGATCCGTCCACCCAGCTATCGCTGGGGGAATCGAGCAGACACGGCGCTTGCATGTTCTGGAGTAATGGCGGTCCGTATTGCCGATTAATTATGATTATGGGTAATTACTTGGCCTTCGGGGGCGAACGGTCTCCCGTGATGGCTACGAAACAGACAGTCGGTATGAACCACTTGACGGTCGTTCCGGCGAACTTCGATCGCGACGAGTCCTCGTCGGCCGACGACGACCGCGCCGAACCCGAGCAGTGATTGCCGGTTCCGGTGACGCACACCCGACTCGGCCGCGAAAAGAAGCTTCTTGTCCCCGAGCGATGAACGAGGTGACATGGGCCTGTTCGACCGTATTCGCGGCGACGACGGACCCCGAGTCGCCTTCTTCGGCGTCGACGGGGTACCGCACAGTTTGATCGCGGACCACTACGACGAGTTCGAGAACCTCGCGGCGATCGCCGAGGACGGCACCGCTGGACCGATCGACAGCATCGTCCCACCGGAATCCAGCGCGTGCTGGCCGGCGCTGACAACCGGCGTCAACCCCGGCGAGACCGGCGTCTACGGCTTTCAGGACCGAGAGATCGGCTCCTACGACACCTACGTTCCGATGGGCCGCGACGTGCAGGCGACACGCCTGTGGGACCGCGTCGCGGACGACGGCGGCGACGCGACGGTGCTGAACGTCCCCGTCACGTTCCCGCCCCAGCGCAACGTCCAGCGGATGGTCTCCGGATTCCTCTCGCCGGGCGTCGACGACGCCGCCTATCCCGACGAACTCGGCGACTACCTCGACGACAACGACTACCGCATCGACGTCAACGCCAAACTCGGCCACAGCGAGGACAAAGAAGAGTTCATCGAGGACGCACACAAGACCCTGGACCGGCGCTTCGAAGCGTTCAAACACTACATCGAACAGGACGACTGGGACCTCTTTTTCGGCGTCTTCATGACCACCGACCGGGTGAACCACTTCCTGTTCAAACACTACGAGGAAGACGGCGAGTACAAAGAGGAGTTCCTGGAGTTCTACCGCAAGGTCGACGACTACCTGGGACAGCTCCGTGACCTGCTGGCCGACAACGTCACGATGGTCGTCGCCTCCGACCACGGCTTCACCAGTCTCGACTACGAGGTCCACCTCAACGAGTGGCTCCAGGAAGAGGGGTGGCTCACCTACGAGGACGACGACCACGAGACCCTCGGCGATATCGACGAGTCGACGAAGGCGTACTCCCTGATCCCCGGTCGCTTCTACATCAATCTCGAAGGCCGGGAGCCGCGTGGCTCCGTGCCCGAAGACGAGTACGAGGCCGTCCGCGACGAACTCCAGGAGAAGCTGGAGAACCTGACCGGTCCCGACGGCAACCCCGTCGCAGACCGCGTCGTCACCAAGGAACAGGCCTACCGCGGCGACCACGACGAGATCGCGCCCGACCTGACTGTCGTCCCGAACCACGGCTTCGACCTCAAGGCCGGCTTCAAGGGCTCGGACGACGTCTTCGGCGTCGGCCCGCGCAACGGCATGCACAGCTTCGACAACGCGACGCTGTTCGTCGACGATCCGGACGCCCGGATCAACGACGCCGACCTCTACGACATCGCGCCGACGATCCTGGACCTGATGGACGTGGACTTCGACCGGACGGAGTTCGACGGCTCCAGTCTGGTGTAGGCTAGACCGAGCGTAGTCGTTCGAAAGGCGCGCCGCACATCTCTCACCGCTCGCGCGAAAAGACGGGGACTCACATCAGGTCGTCGAGCCCGTCGTTTTCGAGGCCTTCCATCGGATCTATCTCCTTGTTCTTCTCTTGCTCGGCCTCGCGCGCGCGGTCCATGAACTCCTGGACGCGCTCGGAGCGTTCGACGCCGCCGAGGACGACCAGCGACGCGAGTTTCTCGCTGTCGATGGGGAAGTCGCCGCCCCGCACTTCGAGGCTGCCGGTCTCCTCTTCCATCCACTTGCGGGCGCGTTCGACGCCCTTTCGCGAGATCCGCTCGGGGTGGCCGGCGATCACGAGGAGGCCACGCTCCGCGTCGATCGCGTCCGGGAGGCTCATGCTCGTCAGGAGGGCGTTTCGGGTAACACTGGTGATCGTGTTGACGTTCTCGCCGGGGTCCTCGCTTGACTCGGCGGCGGCGTAGCCGACGGAGGCGATGCCGCCGCCCTTGAGCGTGTTGATGATCTCCGAGGAGTCGACGACGCTCTCGCCGACCCCTTCGACGGCCTCCCCGGAGGCAAAGAGGAGACCGATCCGCTGGGCGATGGCGTCGTTGATGCGTTCGAAGCCGGCTTCGAGGCTGTCGCCGGAGGCCTTCCAGCCGTCGTTGTCGATGAGGATGAGCGAGTCGGCCTCACGGGCACAGGTCTTGACCGAGCGGCCGGCGTTTGCCTGGTACAGTCCGCCTTCGTCTCGACCGGGGAGGACGCCGAGGACGTAGACGGGGATGTTGTAGATGCGCTGGAGTTCGCGCGTGAGCATCGGTGCGCCGCCCGATCCCGTCCCGCCGCCGAGGCCGGCGACGACGACGATCGCTTCGGCTTCGGTGGTGAGTCGACCGTCGAGGTTGTCCATCACCTCGGTGGCGCTCTCTTGCATGATCTCCGCGCCGAGTTCGTTGTCGCCGCCGACGCCGTGACCTTTGACCCTGTCCTGGCCGATCAGCTGCGTGTCGATGTCGAGTTCGCTCAGATCCGGACGGGCCGTGTTGACCGCCAGTGCCCCCTTGACGGCGTCGAAGCCCATGTCGTAGTCGAACTCTGCGAGTGACTGCGTGATCTTCCCCCCGGCTTGACCGACACCAATCAGGACGACCTTCATACTGTAGGACTGAACAGGACGACTAATCAACGTTACCCCGTTCCGAGGGTTCAAATGCGATGACAGGACCACCGGCAGCCATGCCAGACCGAGAACGGCTGGACCGGCGACTGCGGGCGGTCGAACGGACGCTGACGGGCGACGACCACGATCTCGACGCCCTCCAGCAACGAGGCGATCTCGCCCGCCGGGTCGAGGAACTGGAGGAGCAACTCGACAGCGCCCAGCGACGGATCGACGAGCTCGAAGCCGCGACGCAGGCGCTCCGTGGCTACGTGGGCAACGTCCGGTCGGTCAACGAGGACGTCGAGCAGCGGGCCGACGCCGCGGTGGCCGCGGTGGATCGACTCGAATCGCGACTCGCAGACGACGCGGCCGATCGCCGCTCGGACAGCGCGCCGCAGTCGGCCGATCGCAGCGACGCTGCGCCGGACTGCCACCACCGAGAACCCGTGTCGACGGAGACAGCCAGCGAGACACGGCGACCAGTTCACTCGCCGAGGCGTGACCGGAGCGACCAGCCCGTCTCCGGACCGACGGACGACGGCCGAAGCGCTGTCGGCCCGATCGACGGAGCCACTGGAGTCGACGGCACGGACAGCGTCGACGGCGGCGACAGCGCGGCCGAGGGCGGTGTCCTCGCTCGACTCCGATCGCGGCTGTGATCTATCGCGTCGTGCTGGCAGTCGTGCTCGCGACCGCGCTCGTCACCGCGACGCTCGGTCCGATCGACGACGCGCGTCGACAGCGCGCCTCGGCGACGGTCTCGGACCAGGCGAGCGGTCTCGAACGCGCCGCCGACACGCTCCTCGAAACGGACGATCCGATCGGCGGGCCGGGTGCGCGCCGCGTCGTGACGCTCCGCGTTCCGCCCCGGACCTGGACCAGCGGCGGCGTCGAGCGCGTCTCGCTCCGTCCTTCGACCGACCAGACGCCGGCACGGCTCTCCTGGCTCCTCACGGGCGGACAGCCCCGGACGCGACAGCTCCCCGGTGTCCCGCTGAGAACGCCCGACGGTAGTCCCGTCGTGCTCCGACGCGGTGGTCGCCACCGACTCGTCATCTCGCTCGACGGGCGGCCGGGTGTGCCGGTGCTCACCGTCCGACGGTTGAAGTGAGATGAGGGGGCCACCGCCGCCCATGCGAGGGTGGTTCAGCCGTTCGACGCCGGCCCCCGACTGCGGATGTACAGTACGACGAGGACGCAACGACAGCGGCGAGACGCTGCTGGTCGACGCCACGGACTGTCCAGACGGCGGTCGACTGGCCGAGTCGGCAGCCTGTCGCCGGACGGTCGTCGAGGCGCTCGCCGAACGCGACGCCGAGCGCGTGGTGACGCGGTCGACCGGTCGCGAACGGGCCTATCTCGACGACCACGCGGCCCTGCTCTGCGCGGCCGGCCGGTTCGTCGAACGGACGCGGTTCCACGACGAGACCCTCGCCGAACGGGCCCTGACCGATCCGATCGACGTCGCCCGAGAGGCCGTCGGTCGCGCGGGTCCAGTCGCGTCGATCGCGGCCGAGACCGGTCTGGGGGTGTGCGCCCGGCGAGTCGGCGAGATCGCGTCGCTCTCCCCGTACGTCGGCCCGACGATCGGACACACCCGTCTCGCCGCCGATCCGCCGGCCGACGGTCGGCTCCGCGACAGCCGTCGGCTCTCGACGGGCGGACGCGTGCGACTCTACGAACGCGACGACGACCTCCCGGTGTACCACCTCGAACCGCTGGGGGCCACGCTGGACGACGCTGCGATGGCGACGCTCGAACGCGGCCGGGAACTGGTCGCCGACGGGACGGTGACCGGCGAGCGTGCCGCCTGGCGTGCGATCTGGACGGTCGCTTCCGACGACGATCCGGTCGAACGGCTCGGGCGCGTGCTCGACCGGCACACCGCCGGGTACGGCGTCCTCGCCGAGTGCTTCGACGACCCGCGCGTGACGGACGTGTTCGCGACCGCGCCGGTCGCGTCGAACCCGCTTCGGGTTCGCGTCGACGGGGAACTGGCGACGACGAACGTCCGGGTGAGCCAGCGCGGCGTCGAAGCGCTCGCCTCGCAGTTCCGCCGCGAGAGCGGACGGGCGTTCTCGCGGGCTAGTCCGACGCTTGACGCCACCACGACGGTCGGTGACCGGCGGGTCAGGATCGCCGGGACGACAGCGCCGGTCAGTGACGGCCCGGCCTTCGCGCTGCGAGCCCACGACCGGACGGTGTGGACGCTCCCACAGCTCGTCGACAACGACACCGTCCCGCCGGCAGCCGCCGCGCTGCTCTCGCTGGCGGTCGACCGCGCGGCCGCCACGCTGGTCGCCGGTCCCCGCGGAGCGGGCAAGACGACGCTGCTGGGCGCGTTGCTGTGGGAGCTCGACCCCGGCGTGCGAACGCTGGTCATCGAGGACACCCCGGAGCTGCCGGTCGCACAGCTCCAGGCCGACGGACGGGAGGTCCAGTCGCTGGTGACGGCGCGGGGCGACGGTCCCGGACTGCCGGCCGACGAGACGCTGCGGACCGCGCTCAGACTCGGCGAGGGCGCGCTCGCGGTCGGCGAAGTCCGCGGGGAGGAGGCCCAGGTCCTCTACGAGGCGATGCGTGTCGGTGCCGGCGGCAGTGCCGTGCTGGGGACGATCCACGGCGACGGGGGCGAGGACGTGCGCGAACGCGTCGTCGCCGACCTCGACGTGCCCGCCTCGTCGTTCGCGACGACTGATCTGGTCGTCACGATGGGACGCTTCGAGACCGACGACGGACCGGCGCGTCGCGTCGCGGCGATCGAGGAGGTCGTCTCCGCCGGGGACGTGGTGGCGTTCGAGCCGCTGTATCGGCTCCGAGAGGGACGTTTGCAGTCGACCGATCGGCTCGAACGGGGCAACAGCGAACTCCTCGCTGCGCTCGCCGACAGCGACGAATCCTACGCCGACGTGCGTGCGGTATTGACCGAGCGCACGGACGAGATCAGACGCCGGGAACGCCGAACCGGCCGGACGGTCGAGGCATGAAGCGGGCGCTGCTCCGGGCGGTCGCGCGGTGCTGGCCCCTCTCCGTGTCGCCCGATTCAGACCTCCGGCGTGCGGTCGCCTTCCTCGGCTGGGGCGTCGACGCCGAGACGGTCGTGGGGGCGAGCTACGCGGCGGCCGTCGCGCTGGCCCTGGTTGGCGTTCTCGGTCAGACCGTCCTGGGCGACAGTGTCGGACTGGCCGTCGCCGGGTGCTGTCTCGTCTGTGCCGCGGTCGTGCTCGCCACGACGAAGCTCGTCGTCGCGTTCGCAAGCGTCCGGCGAGCGGAGGCGCTGGGCGACGCACCGGCGCTCGTGACTCGGCTCACGATGCGGCTGTCCCTGACGCCGGCACCGGGTGCTGCGGCGGCGTTCGGTGCCCAGTCCGTTCCGGGCGCGCTGGCCGACAGTCTGGCGAGTCACGTCCGCCGGACGGCGAACGGACCCAACACCGGTCTCCAGGCGTTCGGGCGCGAGTGGCGACCGTGGCTGCCGGAACTGGAACGCGCGTGTTCGCTCGTCGAGAGCGCCGGGCGGGAACCGGCCCAGCAGCGCGGGGCGACGCTCGAACGCGCTCGGACGACGGTCCTCGACGGCATCCACGACCGGACGGCCGCGTTCGCGGCCTCGATCAGCGGGCCGGCGACCGCGCTGTACGCCTTCGGCGTCCTGTTGCCCCTCGCACTCGTGGCGCTCTTGCCCGCGCTGGACGCGGCCGGCGTGCCGGCATCGCTGTCGTTGCTCGTGGTCGTCTACGACGTGCTCTTACCCCTCGCCGTCACCCTCGCCAGCGCCTGGCTGCTGACGAAGCGGCCGGTCGCGTTCCGGCCGACGCCGATACGTCGATCTCATCCGGACGTGTGGTCTCGTCCGACACACGCCGCCGTAGCCGGCATCGCGGCCGCTCTCCTCGCCGGCTGGTCGGTCCGCCTCGTCCTCTCTGACTGGATGGGGTTCGTCGCCGCGGCCGGGGCGGGTCTGGGGACTGCGCTTGTGGTCGCCTTCCAGCCGATGCAGTCGGTCCGGTCGACCGTCGAGGCGGTCGAAGCGGGGCTCCCCGACGCGCTGTCGCTGATCGGCCGACGCGTCACACGGGGGACCGCGACCGAGCGCGCCGTCGAAGATGCCGCCACGGCGGTTCCGGGAGCGACCGGGACGGTGCTGGCCGAGGTAGCCGGTCGCCAGCGTCGCCTCGGGGTCGACCTCCGGACGGCGTTCGTCGGTGAACGCGGCGCGCTGGCGACGGTGCCGAGCGAACGGGCCGAGAGCGCGGCCTCGCTACTGGCCCTCTCCGCTCGGGAGGGTCGGCCCGCCGGGGACGCCCTGTTGGCGATGGCCGATCACCTCCAGACGATCGACGAGGCCGAGCAGGCGAACCGCCGCGCGGTCGCACAGGTGACGAACACGCTCTCGAACACGGCGGCCGTGTTCGCGCCGCTGGTCGGCGGTGCGACGGTCGCGCTGTCGGCCGCGATGGGATCGGCCGGTCCCCTCGGCGGGAGTGTCGCGACCGCCGATCTCGGCCTCGCAGTCGGGTGGTACGTCCTCGTGCTCGCGATCGTCCTGACGACGCTGGCGACCGGGCTGACCGACGGGCTCGACCGGTCGCTGGTCGGCTATCGCGTCGGGCTGGCGCTGCTGGCCGCGACGGCGACGTACCTCACCGCGTTCGTCGGCGCGACCTCGCTCGTGTGAGGGTTTAAGTCCGAAGGCGCGGGGAGGGCGTGCCATGTTCGAGGTCCCGGTCGACGCACTGTACGCGTGGCTCGGCGTCGCGGCCGTCAGCGTCGCGGTGCTCGGCGTCGTCGTCGCGCTCCCCACGACCGCACCGCCCGACGCGACCACAGCAGCCGACGCCGTCGATCGCGTCGCCGTCGGACCGCCAGACGGAAGAGCGACGGTCCGGATCGACGCGACGGCGATCCGGCTCGGTCCCCGCCAGCTCTCGCTGCGCAACGACGGCGGGACCGCGAGTGCGACGTTCGCGTACGGCCCCGTGACGCCCACACTGGCGGACGATCGGCTCGCGCTCGTCCTCTACGGGCAGCCGCCAACGAGCGTCTTCGAGACGAGCACGGCCTTCGAGCAGGCGGTCGAAGACGCTCAGTCCCGAGGAGAGTGGCGACAGGCACCGACGGAGATCGACGTGCGACGCGTCCAGTGGGGTGAGACCAGTGTCACGCTCGTCGGATAGGGGACAGGTCGAGCCCCTCGTTGCCCTCGTCGCGGTCGCCGCGGTCTCGATCTCCCTGTCGCTCTACGCTGGCGTCCTCGACGACACACTGCCGGGCGAACGCGAGCGAGAACTGCCCGAGACGACACTTTCGGCGGTCGACGATCACCTCGCGCCCGCTGGCGTCGTCGAGCCCGGACGAGTCTCCGACGCCGTCGACGCGGGTCCGTCTGGCTATCACACGAACGTGAGCGTGACCGCCGACGGCCGGCAGTGGCAGGCTGGGCCGGTCGCGCCAGACGACGCTGGGACCGCGATCGAGCAGGTGAGCGTCCGGACGAAGCCGGCCCACGTCGACGCGGGCCGCCTCCGGGTGGCGGTGTGGCGATGAGAGCGATCAGCACCGTCGTCGACACGACGCTGTTCCTCCTCCTGCTCGGGGGTGCCGTCGGGACGCTCGTCGCCGGGACGGGTGGCCTCGACACGCCGCCGTCAGGGGACGACCACGCCGACGAGACGGCGACCGCGCTGGCGACCACCACCGTCGGCGTCGACTACGAACTGACGCCGCGAAACAACCACAGCGACGGGATCAGCTACGGCCACAGCGCCGACTTCGACCGGACGGCACACGGGACGGTCGCCGGGCTCCTCGCGGCAGCCACGCAGACCGCCGCGACGCTCGACGGCGAGCGAATCGCCCCTACCGGCGGGGGGTTCGAGCGAGCGGTGCGCAACGAGACTCACGCCGCCGTCCACCGCCGCGCGACCGCCGTCGGCGTCACGGCCGTCTGGGAACCCTACGACGGTGCGCCCCTGAGCGGTCGCGTCCACGCCGGACCGACACCGCCCGCGAGGGCCGACGTGCGTGCGGCTCGGCTCACCGTCGACAGCGGCGTCGCGCCAGTGGACGAGCGCGCACGCGAGGCCGCCCGGACCGATGGCACGGACGGCGTCGCGCACGTGGTCGCGGCGGCGGTCGTCGAGGGGTTCTTCTCGCCCGCCGAGAGCCGCGTCGCGCTCCGGGGGGACGCGCCGGCCGACACGCTGGCGGCCCACCGCTACCGCCGCGTCGCCAGACTCACCGACGCGCCGGCTCTGGACCTGGAGAACGGCTCCGTCGCGGCGACGAACGCCCGGCTCACGGCTGCGCTGGCCGACCGGTTCGCGGCCGACATGCGCGACCGATTCGAGACACCGGCGGCCACGGCCCGCGCCGTCTCGACGGACGAGGTGCGAATCGTCGTCAGGACGTGGTCGCCGTGATGGACGATCGCGGCCGCGTGCCGTTCGCACTGATCGGCGTCCTCCTGCTCGTCAGCAGCGCGACGCTTGCGATGTCGATCGATCCGGGGCGTCCACCCGCCGACAGCGAGACCGAAGTAGTCACCGAACGGACGACCGCGACCGCACAGACGGAACTGCGCGAGGCCGTGACGACCGCCAGCCGGGCGGCCGCAGCGGACCCCGTCGTCGATCCGGCCGACACCGCCGCCGGTCGCCTTCTCGGCGAAGAGACGGCGTTTCGCGACGCGCTCCGGCTCCGGATCTACCTACAGGCCCGCGATCGCCTCTCTCGGGTCGCGGTCCGTCGTGGCGAGGTCACCGGCTCGGTCTCGCTGCCCTCGACGGAGACGCGGGCCGAGCGCCGCGCCGCCATCGACCGCGTGACGATCGAACGGGCAGACGACGACGGGACCGCGATCCGGGTGACCGTCGAGAACGTGACGGTTCGGACCCACCGCGGCGGGCAGGTGCGCTCCCGGACGACGATCGCTCCGACCGTCACCGTCGTGACGCCGGTGCTCGCGGCCCACGATCGAGTCAGTACCTACCAGCGGCGACTCGACTCCGGGGTGACGGAGCGAGGGCTGAGCCAGCGGTTGACGACCCAGCTGTACGCGCTGGCGTGGTCGCGGGGCTACCTCCAGTACGGCGAGGTGCCGATCAGCAACGTCGTCTCGAACCAGCACGTGGGCGTCGTCACCAACGAGGCGCTGCTGGACCTCCAGCGCGAGACGATCGGACACGCCGATCCACGGGGCCGTCGCACGCTCGCGGTCGCGGCGGCACGGACGGCGGCACGCGACCTCACCGTCGCCACGGGCACGGACTCGCGCGTGACCGACGCCGTTCTGAGCGGGCCGACGAAGCCAGCGGCGAGCGACATCGAGGGACTGGAGCCACCGCGCCGGTCGAGCCCCGACGAGCGGCGCGAGATCGCGGTCAACGAGACGGCTGACAGAGCGTTCGTCGACGTGCTCGACGACGGTGCCATCGACAGCACGATACGTGACGCCTACAGCGTCGAGGTCCGGACGGTCGGCCGCGTCGAGGGCGACCGCCACGTCGGCGTGTCGGCACCACGCCCCGCCGGCTCGAACTGGACGCGCGTCGACAAGCGCCGTGAGCGATCGCTCCGCCACCGGAACGTCTCCGTCGGACAGCCGCCGATCCCCGACGGCTGGCACGAGTTCGAGACCTACGGGCGAGAGACGGTCGTCACGGAGCGAGCGGTAGCAGTCTGGCAGCGCCGAGTCGAGGGGCCAAACGGGAGCGTCGAGACCGAGCGAACGACCACCGACAGGACGGGCGCGAGCCGACAGACCGTCACCCTCGCGGTCGTCGGCCGTCACGACCGCACCTCGCCGGCTCCCGTTCGACCGATCCGGCGAGCCCACCAGCGCGGTGCCGGCCCGCTGGACGGACCGAACCTCGCCGACGCTCGCGAACGTGCCAAAGAGCGCCTGATCGACAGCCAGGGCGGCCGATCCGCGGCCCTCGAATACGCGGTCCACAGCGGGCCGGATTCCGACGTTCACACGATCGCGCTGGACGTGCCCGCGAACGCCTCCGAGTGGGCGTATCGGGATCTGATGGGGCTCCGAGAACGGGTCCGGTCCGTCGCCGTCGAGGTGCGGCAGGGGCGAGTCGGGTCGTACGACTCGAACCCGCCGGCAGCGCTGGCACGGGCCGTCGAGCGAGAGCGGACGCGGCTGATCGACGCACCGTCGAGCTACGACAGCGCGGCGACGAAGGCGCGGATCGCCGTCCGGGTCGCGTACCTCGACCGCGTGCAGGCCCGCCTCCGGGCGCGGGCGGACGACCGGCGTGGCAGGGCCGACGCGTTCGGCGACCGGCTCGACGAGGCCGGTACGTCGATCGAGACGCTGCGCGAGGGACTCGACGCTCGCGGACGGCCTCCGTCAGATCGTCAGCCGCGGCTGGACGGTGTCGGCGGGCCGGTCGCGCTGACGGCCGACGGCGCACCGGCCTATCTCACGCAGGCCTCGCTCAGCCACGACGACGACCCGGCGATCGAGAACGAGTCTCACCCGCTGGTCGCGCGCAACGTCAACGTCTTCACCGTGCCCCACCAGACCGTCTCGGACTCGCTGGTCGACGGTCTGTTCGGCGATCGATCGGGGGTCAGACTCGACACGGCGGCCCGGACGCTGAACGCGACCAACGCGACGCTCGCCGAGGCGAACGCCGCCGCTGTGGAGGGCGAGGAAGTTCGACGGACGGACATGAGCCAGCGTGAACGCCACGCCGAGAACGTTTCGGCGCTGATCCGCGAACGCGATGCTCTCCGCCGAGAAGTCGCGTCGGCGAACGAGCACGTGCTCGACGGCCAGCGGTCGGTGCTGTCCCGACGGGGCGTCGCCGGCAGTGCCAGCGAGCGCGAGGCGATGCTTCGAGACGCGCTCGCGCCGTGGCAGACGACCCACGCTCGGGCGCTGGCGCTGGCGAACGGCTCCGTCAGTCGTCGACTCGTCGCTCTCGCCGGCCAGCGGGCCGACCTCTCGGTGGCTGCACGCGACCGGCTCGCCATCCGACTGAACGCCACGCGCCGCGCGACGTTACGGGAGCAGGGCGGACGACCGGACACCGACGCCGTCGACGCGAGCCGATCGCGCACGCAGACGGTCGCGCGGGAGCTGGCCCGCGAGGCCGCTGCCGCCGGTGCGGAACGGGCCACGAAGCGCGCCTACGGTGCGGTGGTGAACGACACGTTCGAGGCGATGCCGGCCGGACTCCCGCTGGCACCCGTACCGGGCTCGTGGTACGCCACGACGAACGTCTGGCACGTCACGGTCCGTGGCGAGTACGCCCGCTTCGGCGTTCGTGTCTCCCAGGGGCGGCCGACGACCCCCGGCGGCGAGTTCGTCTACGCCAGAGACGGCGAGAACGTCTCTCTCGATGTCGACGACGACGGGTCGCCCGAGCGGCTCGGGCGGTCCACCCGCGTCGACTTCGAGGCCACGGCGACGGTCCTCGTCGTCGTGCCGCCGGGCAAGACCGGCGTCGGCGACACCAACGGCGTCGCGATCGAGGAGTCCGAGGGGTGGCCCGATCCGGGACCGGAGTGACACTGACTTGTAGGCCCGTCCTGTAGGGTGCGTATGCTCAGAGGCGAATTCGAGGACGCGGGCGAGCAGTCACCAGAGACTCTCCGGCGGGCCTACGAGACGCGGCTGGCCGAGACCGTCGACTCGGTCGGCGTCGACCGGGCCGTCGACGAGACGCCGCTGGACCGAGACCGGATCACGGCACTCCTCGACGGTGCCTCCCCGGAGATCGAACTCACCGAGGCCGCGGCGATCCTGGCGCTCGACGAGGACCGTCCCCACGCCGACGCGATCGCGGCGGACGCGCGGGACATCCTCCTGATGGGGATGACGACGGCGGTCCTGGACGTGGAGTCGCTCTCGTCGGGTATCGACGGCCAGCTCGAACCCAAAGAGATCCAGCAGAAGGTCGAGGGCCGGTTTCCGATGACTGTCGCGGAGTACGCCCTGCTCCACCAGTTCATCGCCCAGCGCGAGGGGTGACCGATGCGGGTCGCCATCCTCGGCTGCGGGTACGTCGGGCTGGCCCTCTGTCGCCAGCTGACCGGCGCGGGCCACGACGTGATCGGTGTGCGCCGCTCCCCAGACGCCACAGCGGCGATCGAGGACGCCGGTGGCACGGCGGTCCGGGCCGACGTGACCGAGGCCGACGAGCTCGCTGCCGTCCCCGACGCCGACGCGATCGTCTTCGCTGCCAGTTCCGGCGGGCGGGGAGCCGACGCGGCGCGCCGGGTGTACGTCGAGGGGCTCCAGACGGTGATCGACCACTTCGGAGCGCGCGACGAGCCGCCAGCGCGGCTCGTGTACACGTCGAGTACGGGCGTGTACGGCGACCACGACGGCGACTGGGTCGACGAGACGACGCCGCTCGACCCCCAGACCGACAAGACGCGGGTCCTCGCCGAGGCCGAGCGTATCGCCAGGGAGCGGGCGCTGGACCGCGGCATCGACGGGACCGTCGCCCGCTTTGCCGGACTGTACGGTCCCGACCGGTACCGGCTGGAGCGGTACCTCGACGGTCCCGTCACCGAGGGGTACCTGAACATGGTTCACCGCGCGGACGCGGCGGGCGCGGTCGCCTTCCTCCTCCGCGAGGGAGTGGCGCGCGACGAGACCGTGCTGGTCGTCGACGACGAACCGGTCTCGAAGTGGGCCTTCGCCGACTGGCTGGCCGACGAGTGTGGCGTCGCAGAGCCACCCAAACAGACCACGGGCGAGCGTCTCGCGGACGACGATCTCTCGGAGACCGCGCGCCGTCGGATCCAGACGAGCAAGCGCTGCTCGAACGACCGACTGCACTCGCTGGGCTACGAGTTCGCCCATCCGACCTTCCGGTCGGGGTACCGCGACGCGATCGAGCGCTACCGGGCCGGGAACTGACCGCCACACGTACCAGGGGAACCTTCTTATCCGGTGACGCTGAAAACTGCGTCCGTATGCCGATCTGGCAAGTAGGTGGCCTCCAGCGAGTCGTCGATAGCGTCACCGTGTTCGCGCGTGAATCGCCGCTGGTGGCCGCGCTCGTGGTCGTCGGACTCCTCGTCTTTCTCGTCGGGGTCCGGCTCGCGATCGACAGACTCCGCCGATCGCCGGCCGAACGCCTCCAGGGGCTGCTGGCGTCGACCGACGAGATCGCCGTGTTGATGCATCCGAATCCCGATCCGGACGCGATGTCGAGTGCGCTGGCCGTCGGCAGGCTGGCGACGCAGGCCGGTTCGTCGCCGACGCTGTACTACCCCGGACAGATTCGCCACCAGGAAAACCGTGCGTTTCAGACCGTTCTCGACCTGGACTTCGATCGCATCGAGAAGGCCGGACAGCTACAGGAGAGTGCGGTCGTCCTGGTCGACCACAACGAGGCGCGCGGCTTTCCCGGCGCGGAGGGAGTCGATCCGATCGCCGTCATCGACCACCACCCCGGCGGCGGCGAGGGGTCGGAGTTTTCCGACGTTCGCACCGACTACGGTGCCTGTGCGACGATCTTCGCGGAGTACTTCGAGCAACTCGACTGGGAACTGGCCGACGACGACGCGGCGGCCGACGACGACGAGCAGATCGACTACGAGATCGCGACGGGGCTGCTCTACGGCATCCAGTCGGACACCAAACAGCTCACGAAGGGGTGTTCGTCCGCGGAGTTCTCGGCGGCCGAGTACCTCTACGACGGAATCGACGAAGACCTGCTCGACAGAATCGCGAACCCACAGGTCGACGCCGAGGTGCTAGACGTGAAAGCCCGTGCGATCACCGACCGCCAGATCGAGAACGCCTTCGCGATCAGCGACGTGGGCGCGATCTCGAACGTGGACGCGATTCCACAGGCCGCCGACGAACTGCTCCGACTGGAGGGCGTGACGGCGGTCGTCGTGATGGGGCGAAAAGAGGACACGCTGCACCTCTCCGGGCGCTCGCGCGACGACCGCGTCCACATGGGTAACGTCCTCCAGGCGGTCGTCGACGACATTCCGATGGGGTCGGCGGGCGGCCACGCCCGGATGGGCGGGGGCCAGCTCTCGATCGATCACATGAACGGGATCGGACCGGGCAGCGGTGTCGCGATGACCGACTTCAAGGGGCACCTGTTCGACGCGATGGCCGGCGACATCTGACCGCTTTTGGCGGTCGAGAGCCAACGACGACTATGGCAACTCAGTCGGCGACCTGGGCCTACCGTGACGACCACGACGACTTCGCCCGCACCTACTTCAGGCGGTTCGGCGACTGTGTCGTTTCCAGCATCGGCGTCGGTACCTACCTGGGCGACCCGACCGACGAGCAAGACGAGCGCTACCGGGAAGCGATCGCCGACGCGCTCCGCTCGGGGATCAACGTCGTCGACACGGCGATCAACTACCGACACCAGCGTTCAGAGCGCGTCGTCGGCGACGTGGTCCGGACGGGGCCGGTCGACAGAGAGGCGGTCCTCGTGGCGACGAAAGGCGGGTTCGTCCCCTTCGACGAGGACCGGCCGGGCGATCCCGGCGCGTACGTCAGGTCGAAGTATCTCGACACTGGCATCGTCGACAGCGACGACCTCGTCCGCGGGCACCACTGCATCGCACCGGCGTTCATCGAGGACCAGCTCGACCGCTCGCTGGAGAACCTCGGGGTGGACACGATCGACCTCTACTACGTCCACAACCCGGAGACACAGCTCGAAGCGAACTCGCGAGCGGCGGTGTACGACCAGCTCGAAGCGACCTTCGAGCGCCTGGAGCGACGCCGCGCGGCGGGGGACATCAGACACTACGGCGTGGCGACGTGGGACGCGTTCCGGGTGCCCGCGGACCACGACAGCTATCTTTCACTGCCCGAGATCGTGCGCCGTGCGCAGTCGGCGGCCGACACGGTCGACAACGAGACGACGGGCTTTCGCGGGGTCCAGCTTCCCTTCAACGTACAGATGGCCGACGCCTTCACCGTCGAGGCCCACGAGGGTGCGGAGGGCACTCAGTCCGCGCTGTGGTTCGCTCACGAGGCCGAGCTGTCGGTGTTTACCAGCGCGTCGATCATGCAGGGGGAGCTGTCGACGGGGCTGCCCGACGATATCGCGGCCAGACTCGACGGCGACACCAGCGTCCAGCGCTCGATCAACTTCGCCCGGTCCCCGCCGGGCGTCACGTCCGCGCTGGTGGGGATGGGATCGCCCGAGCACGTCGTCGAGAACGTCGCTGCCGGTCGGTACGAACCACTCGGTGCGAGCGCGTTCGACGCCGTCTTCGAGTAGCTACATCTCCTGCCACTTGCTCTCACAGTTCGGACAGACGCGGATCTTTCCGATCTCGTCGGGATCGTTCTCCGTTCCCAGCTCCTGGTCACAGCTGGTACAGGAGAGCCGCCCGTAGTTGTCCTTCTCCAGATCCCCAGCCCGCAGTCCGGACCGTACTGAGTCCATGGCTGGTGGTGGAACGGCCGAGGGTAAAAAGGCTCGCGACGGACCGGAAGGTTTGTGCCGTTGACTGACCGACCAGTTAGCGTGTCTCGCCGAACGGTCTTCGGGTCGTTGCTGGGGCTGGTCTTCCTGGTGAACCTCGCTCGGGTCGTGTTCGCGCCCCTGCTGGAGCCACTCGGTGGCGCACTCGACGCCAACGACGCCGCGCTGGGGACCATCGCGACGCTCGCGTGGCTCGGGAGCGCGCTGCCCCGCATCCCGACCGGCTACCTCCTGACGCGAATCTCTCGCAGCGCCGTCATCCTCGCGTCCTCGGGGGTTCTGGCGGTCGCGGCCGTCGCCACGTCGCTCGCCAACAGCGTCCCGGCCGTGATGGTGGGGGCCTTCCTGATGGGGCTCGCCAGCGGCTCGTACTTCATCGCGGGCAATCCCCTGGCGAGCGAACTGTTCCCCGACCGGGTCGGCCCCACTCTGGGTATCCACGGCACGGCCAGTCAGCTCGCGGCCGTCGGCGCGCCGGCGATCGTCGGTGTCGCGATCGGCTTCGGTAACTGGCGCACCGTCTTCCGCGCGATCGCGGTCGCGGCGGTCGTCTCTGGGATCGCGTTCGCGCTCACCGCTCGGCGGACCGAGATGCCCGACGCCGGCGACGAGGACACCGCCTTCCTCGGGGCCGCACGGCACCAGTGGCGGATCATCCTCGCCGGTGTCGCCGTCATCGGCGTCACCGGGCTGGTCTGGAACGGCCTGTTCAACTTCTACGTGAAGTACTTCCTCGCGAAGGGACTGACCGCGGCCCAGGCCAACCAGTTGCTGACCGTCGTCTTCGGTGCCGGCGTCCCGGCCTTTTTCGTCTCGGGACGGCTGGCCGACCGACTGCCGGTGTTGCCGTACATCCTCTCGATCATCGGCGGGTTCCTGCTCTCGGTCTACGCGACGACGCTGTTGTCCAGCTACCTCGGGCTGGCCGTCCTCAGCGCCGTTCTCGGCTACGTGATCCACAGCCTCTTTCCCGCGGTCGACACGTACCTGCTGGGCTCGCTCCCCGACCACCACCGCGGGAGCGCCTACGCCGTCTACAGCGGGACGATGATGATTATCCAGGCCTCGGGGAGTTCGGTCGTCGGGACGCTCTCGTCGGCCGGCTACGGTTTCGAGACGATCTTCACCTGGTTGGTAGCGGTGCTCGCGGCGGTGTTGCTCGGTCTCACGGGACTGTACGTCGACGGACAGTTGCCGACGGGGGCGCGGGCGTAGGCACGCTGTTTTTGGGGCCGGAACCGAAGTGGAGAGTGATGGAGTACGTCCAGGAACGGATCGCTACGCTACACGATTACGACGGCACGAACCCCGACGCGCCGACCGATCGGGCCGCGGTCGTCGTCCCCATGACCGAGCGCGAGCACGCCAGCCTCGCGGCCGAGCACGTCCTCTCGACGCTGGCGTCGGTCGACCCCGAGCGGGTGTACGTCCCGTTGCGGGCCAGCCCTGGCGAGGTGGTCGCGGTGACCGAGTGGATCGACGGCTTCGACTTCGACGCCGAGGTGCTGTGGTGCAACGCGCCCCGCGTCGAGGAGCACCTCCGCGAGCGTGACCTCGTCGCCGAGGCCGGCAAGGGCCGAGACGTGTGGCTCGCGCTGGGCGTTGCCGCGCGCCACGACTACGTGGTGGTCCACGACGCCGACGCCACGAGCTACGGGGCCGAGCACGTCCCGAAACTGCTCGCACCGCTGGCCGGCGATCACAGCTTCGCCAAGGGCTACTACGCCCGCGTCGAGGACGGACGGCTCTACGGGCGGCTGTTCCGCCTGTTCGTCCGCCCGCTCTTGCGCGCCCTCGACGAGACGGTCGATCATCCGGTGATCGACTACCTCCTGTCGTTCCGCTACGCGCTAGCTGGCGAGTTCGCCGCGACGAGCGCGGTCGCCAGATCGCTCCGCGCCCAGCCGGGTTGGGGACTGGAGATCGGCACGCTCGGGGACGCCTACGACGCGGCGGGCTTTTCCGGCAGCGCACAGGTCGACCTGGGGACCCACGAGCACGACCACCGCTCTGTGGGCGGCCCGTCGGGACTGGGCGACATGTGCGAGGCGGTCGGGAGTGCGCTCTTCCGGGTGCTCGACGACCAGGGCGTCGCCGTCGAGTACGACCGCCTCCGGGACGCGTACACGACCGCTGCCGACGCGCTCGTCGACCAGTACGCCGCCGACGCGCGGTTCAACGGGCTGACCTACGACGCCGCCAGCGAGCGCGAGCAGGTCCGGGAGTACGTCCGTGGCGTGGCCGACCCCGGCGAGGACCGTCGACTGCCGGCCTGGGATCGCTGTGACGTGGCTCCCGAGACGATCCGCGGGCTGTCACGGGACGCCATCGGCGAGAGAGAATAAACGGAGTTTAAGTCCCGCCCGTCAAACGAACGCCCATGGACGATCGAACGTACACGGCAGACGCCGAGCCCGGTGACACGGTCACCGTCGCCGGCTGGGTCCACGAGGTGCGCGACCTCGGTGGCATCGCATTCCTCATCCTCCGAGACACGACCGGAAAGATTCAGGTCAAGTTCGAGAAAGACGAGATGGACGACGACCTCGTCGAGACGGGTCTGAACGTCCACCGCGAGTCCGTCATCTCCGTGACGGGCGACGTGGAAGAAGAGCCCCGCGCCCCGACCGGCGTCGAGGTCACGCCCGCGTCGGTCGACGTGATCAGCGAGGCCGACCCCGAACTGCCCCTCGACCCCTCCGGCAAGGTCGACGCCGAGCTGTCGACCCGACTGGACAACCGCACGCTGGACCTCCGCAAGGACGAGGTCAAAGCGATCTTCGAGATCCGCGCGGAAGTGCTGCGAGCGGTGCGCGAACAGTTCCGCGAACTCGGCTGCACGGAGATCAACACGCCCAAGATCGTCGCCACCGGCACCGAGGGCGGGACGGAACTGTTCCCGATCACCTACTTCGGCCAGGAAGCGTTCATGAACCAGAGCCCCCAGCTGTTCAAGCAGCTGATGGTCGGCTCCGGACTGGAGCGGGTCTTCGAGATCGGCCCGATCTTCCGCGCCGAGGAACACAACACGCCGCGCCACCTCAACGAGGCGACCTCGATCGACTTCGAGTCGGCCTTCGCCGATCACACCGAAGCGATGGACGCCTGTGAGGCCGTCGTCAAGGCCGCTTACGAGGCCGTCGAGGCGAACTGTCAGGACGCGCTCGAAGCGCTGGACCTGGCCGACGAGTTCGAGGCACCCGACGGCGAGTTCCCGCGCCTGACCTACGAGGAGGCAATCGAGCGCATCAACGCCACCGGCGAACTCGACGAGCCGCTCGTCTGGGGCGACGACCTCCCGACCGAGGGTGAACACGCGCTCGGCCAGGACGTGGGCGAGCACTACTTCATCACCGACTGGCCCAGCGAGATCAAGCCGTTCTACATCATGGACAAAGACGACGAGGTCTCGACCGGCTTCGACATGATGCACCCGTCGATGGAACTGGTCTCGGGCGGTGCCCGCGAACACCGCTACGACCACCTCGTCGAAGGATTTGAACAGCAGGGTCTCGATCCCGAAGCCTTCGACTACTACACGAAGATGTTCAAGTACGGCATGCCCCCACACGCCGGCTGGGGACTGGGCGGCGAACGCCTCATCATGACGATGCTCGGACTCGGTAACATCCGCGAAGCCGTTCTCTTCCCGCGAGATCGGCAGCGACTCAGTCCGTAGCGAGCGGCTCTCGACGGCTACCACACGATTTTTATTGGATCCACGACACCAGCCACGCGTGTTCCAAATGGTCCCCCTGCAGGCTGGATTCCTGCTGGTGTTTCTGTTGTTCGGTCTCGCAATCACCGCGCTGTGGGTGTGGGTGTCGTACTGGGTGTACACCGACGCCACCGACCGCGGCATGGACAGCGCGACGCTGTGGGCCGTCGTCACGTTCGTCGGCGGCGTCATCGGACTGCTGATCTACATCCTCGTCCGCGATGACCCGTCGGCGTCCCAGGCGGTGTCACCCTAGTCGCCGATCTCGCCGACGGCGCGCTCGCGGAGTTCGCCGGTCAGATGCATCCCGTGCTGGTCGATCCGGCGGACGATCCGCTTTGCCTGTCGCGGGCTCAGGTACTTGTCTTCCAGCGTCGCCCGGACGACGACGCCGAAGCTGCTGGTGACCTGGGCACCGAGTCCGCGACACATCTGGCGGACGGTCCGATCCTCCGAGACGACCGCGACGGCCGATCGATCGTCGGGGTCCCGACGCGCCAGGACTCCCGCGATCACCGACGCCGCTGTCCCCACGTCCTTCTCGCCGAGGAGTCGCTGCGCGCGCTCGATGTCGGCGTCGGCGTCGGTGATCGCTCGTACGTCGTCGCCGTCGAGCAGGTCGTCGAGGTTCGTCGCCGTCGGCTCGACGGTCGAGGCCTCGCGGACGGGCTGGGGCACGACGACCTCGCCGTCGAAAGAGGTCAGCAAAGAGAGTTCGCCGACCTGTCCGAGGCTGTACACCGCCGTCGGACCGACGTAGATCCGACTCATAGCTCCGTCGCGGTGTCGGCGTCGAGCTCCAGATCCGACAGCGCGAGCTGTGTCGTGAGGTTGCGTTCCCGGGCCACGTCGAGCCACTCGGCGATCGAGAGATCGGCAAGCTGTGCGGCCTCGGCGGCCGACACGTCGCCGGACTGGTAGCGCTCGACAGCGACCCGGATTCGGAGGGTCTCCAGCCCTTCGTCGAGGGCCTTCCTGATCGTCGTCGAGCGGTCCTCTGCGAGCAGTTCTGCGACAGCGTCCAGCTCTGCCTGCTCCTCGTCGGAGAGGCGCGCACTGATCGTCGGCATGTTTGCGGCCAACTACGCCGTATTACATAAACGTGTGGTCCTCGGGTCCGCGCCCGGTCGAAGGCGAGCGTCGTCCCGAACGCGTCTCATACGGATTATTGTAGCCGTTTTCCCGGTCGACCGCACCACGGTGTGCGGTCAATCCGGTAAAGATCTACAATAATCCGTATCAGAGTCCCTCGATGCTCCGGAGTTTCTGCTCGACTGCCGGCGGCGCGCCGCTGGGGCCGTCCCGGACGCGATGGTCGGGGATCACCAGTGGGACTGGGTTGTCCGCGAGGGACTCCCTGACGATCCGGCGACTCTCGTCGTCGTTCGGATCGAGCACCGGGGTCATCCGAACGAGCTGGTCGACGCCGGCCTCCTCGCCGTAGGGGATCTCCCGGACCGCTTCGAGCACGCTCCGGCGCTCGGTCGAGACGGTCAGGCCGACATCGACGTCACGAAAATCGTCCGTCTCGTTGTTTAGATACGCCTCGATTCGATCGAGGAGGTCGTGGTCTGTTCGACTCTCGGCTGCCGGCTGCTCGGGGAACGACAGCTGGATGATCTTCTCGCCCGCCGCCCCGAACTGGACGTACCGGTCGAGAAACTCGAACTCGCGCGCGTAGATTCCCGCGTCTGGGCTGGCCATGTCCGATCACTCGCCCGGTCGCGTCTTGAAGATTCGGCTCCCGATCGACGACCGGTCGCCGTCCGAGACGCCGACGGGTACCCGCCAGCGAGCCGACCCCGTCGAGGGCCACCGAGCGAACCGAGGGCGTCGTCGCCAAGGGCAAGCCTTATGTGCAACTCTGTCCGTTAGTGTACAGTAATGGGCGATAGTGAGGAGATTGCACCGGCGGTCGAGTCGATCCTGGCGGCGGCCCGCGAGCGTGGCGGTGCCGACGGCCGCGTCGACGTCGAGCCCCGGTCGTTGACCGACGCGTTCGCGGCCGCCGAGGCGGACGGTCGCGTCCCGGTGATCGCCGAGGTAAAGCCGACGAGTCCGACTGCGGCGGGGGAACGCACGGCGGATCCGGTCGGGCTGGCCGAGCAGATGGTCGAAGGCGGGGCGGCAGCCCTCTCCGTGCTGACCGAGCCCGAGCACTTCGGTGGGTCCGCGGCGACGCTGGCCCGGATCCGCGAGGCCGTCGACGTGCCGGTCCTTCGCAAGGATTTCGTCCTCCACGAGGACCAGTTAGACGTGGTCGAGGCGGACGTGATCCTGTTGATCGTGCGCTTTCTCGACGAGCCCGGCACGGGGGATCTGGCGGACCTGCTCTCGGCCGCCCGCGAGCGGGGATTCCAGGTCCTCGTCGAGACCCACACGGCCGACGAGCTGGCGCGGGCCATCGAGGCCGGCGCGGAGATCGTCGGCGTCAACAACCGCGATCTGGCGAAGCTGGCAGTGGATCTGGGCACCTTCGAGCGGGTCGCACCGGACGCACCCGAGGGCGTGACCCTCGTCGCCGAGAGCGGCATCCAGAGCCCGGCCGACGTGGCCCGGATGCGCCGGGCCGGGGCCGACGCCCTGCTCGTCGGCTCTGCGATCATGGACCACGGCACACCGGCCGAGGAGACGGACGTGACAGCGAACACGCGACGACTGACGACAGCGACGACAACACATGAGTAGCGAATCCAAATTCGGCGACTACGGCGGACAGTTCGTACCCGAGGCGTTGATGCCGGCCATCGAGGAGCTGACCGACGCCTACGAGCGGTACGTGATCGACAACGAGGACGGCTTCATGGACGAGTTCCGCCAGCGGCTGGCGGACTTCGGCGGCCGGCCCCTGCCCTTACAGCGGGCCGACCAGCTCTCTGAGCGCTACGACACCGAGGTGTACCTCAAGCGCGAGGACCTGCTCCACGGCGGGGCCCACAAGCTCAACAACGCGCTCGGGCAGGTCCTCCTGGCGAAGTACATGGGCAAAGAGCGGATCGTCGCCGAGACCGGCGCTGGCCAGCACGGCACGGCGACGGCGATGGCCGCGGCCCACCTCGACATGCCCTGCGAGATCTACATGGGCGAGACCGACATCGCCCGCCAGCGGCCCAACGTCTTCCGGATGCGGATCAACGACGCCGAGGTCAACGCCGTGACGACCGGCCGCGGGACGCTCAAAGAGGCGATCAGCGAGACGATGCGAGACTGGGCGACGACCGTCGAGACGACCCACTACGTCATCGGCTCGGTCGTCGGCCCGGCTCCGTTCCCGGCGATGGTCCGGGACTTCCAGTCGGTCATCAGCGAGGAAGCCCGCGAGCAGATCCAGGCACAGACCGGCGAGCTACCCGACGCCGTGCTGGCGTGTGCCGGCGGCGGCTCGAACACGATGGGCGCGTTCCACCACTTCGTTCCGGACGAGGGTGTGGACCTCTACGCCGTCGAGGCCGGCGGCTCCTCGCTGTCGGTCGACGAGGAGGAGGGCGTCGCACCCAACTCGGCGTCGCTGTCGACCGGCGACGAGGGGGTGCTCCACGGGGCGCGCACGAAGCTCCTACAGGACTCTGACGGCCAGATCATGGAGTCACACTCCGTCTCGGCGGGGCTGGACTACGCGGGCGTCGGTCCGGAACTGGCCCACCTCGTCGACGAGGGGCGCGTGACGCCGGTCAACGTCGACGACGACACCGCACTGACGGCGTTCCACCGACTCTCCCAGGACGAGGGGATCATCCCGGCGCTGGAGACTGCCCACGCCTTCGGTTACCTCGAAGAGCACCACGACGACCTCGGCGACACCGTGATCGTCAACGTCTCCGGCCGGGGGGACAAGGACCTCGAAACCGTCATCGAGGAGACCCAGAAGCGCGATCTGGACATCGCGCCGGACATGTCGATCTTCAACGAGATCGGAGGCGGGATCTAGATGGGACTGGAGCGAGCTTTCGCCGACGAACCTGCCTTCGTCCCGTACCTCGCCGCTGGCGACCCCGACTACGACGCCTCGATCGAGTACGTCGAGGCGCTCGCTCGCGGGGGCGCGGACGTGATCGAACTCGGGCTGCCGTTCTCCGAACCGATCGCCGAGGGGTCGACGATCCAGGAGGCCGTCGTCCGCTCGCTGGACGCCGGGATGAGTCCAGATCGGTTCTTCGAGTTCGTCGAGGAGCTGGACGTGGACGTGCCGCTGGTCTGTATGACCTACTACAACCTCATCTACCAGTACGGCTCCGGGCAAGGCCCCGAGCCCTTCGTGAAGAAGGCGGCCGAGGTCGGCATCGAGGGGTTCGTCGTGCCGGACCTGCCAGCCGAGGAGGCCGGACCGCTCCGGGCGGCCTGTGACGAGTACGGACTGGACCTGATCTTCATCGTCGCACCGACCACGAAGGGCGACCGGCTCCGGTCGATGATGGATCAGACCTCGGGGTACGTCTACGTGCAGGCGCGACTGGGCGTCACCGGCGCGCGCGACGACGTGGACGACGCGACCGAGGAGAGCCTCGCTCGCATCAGCGAGTGGGACGTGCCCAAGGCCGTCGGCTTCGGCATCAAGAACGGCGATCACGCGGAGCGGATCGTCTCGGCCGGTGCCGACGGCATCATCGTCGGCTCCGCGCTGGTCGACATCGTG
>Ga0207754_100224_pt1 | contig 28203 bp, 18 predicted proteins | sample A23E1SouthBayCA_FD_187728 | JGI IMG/M metagenome (GOLD analysis project Ga0207754, IMG submission 187728) | Aerobic enrichment media microbial communities from Eden Landing Ponds, California, USA - A23 E1 (SPAdes) | ecosystem: Environmental > Aquatic > Marine > Unclassified | place: Emeryville...
ACGACGAGCTCTATGGTCAGCGATCACAGACCGAGTCCGTCAACTCCTCAATCAAGCGCTCGCACGGCTCCGCCGTCCGAGCGCGTGACTGGTTCCGCCAGTTCCGGGAGATAACGCTCATAGCCGGTGTTTACAACGTGGAGCAGGCAATTGAACTCTGAAACGCCGAAATTCGCCGGATTCAATTGAGCCGTTCCAAGAGTACACCAACTGTGGCCTCCGGCGAAATCTCTTCTCGAAGGTCACCCTCTACTACATCAGTCTGGCCAAATGGTAGATCGATAACACCCATGTCCGGTATTAATTGAAAATATTTGAACTGGCTCTGTGTAAGGTATATGGCAGCCAGAAACGGTATCGGTACCGATGGCTGAAGTCCTGATACTACCTACTTGATTTCGATATCCAGAGCGATAAGACCAAGCTCCTCAAGTGCTGCCAGATCAGCCACAATTTCTTTCTGATCCCGATCCAACTTTGACGTCACTTCCAGCCATAGTGACTTATCAGTCTTTTTGTCATCATATTCAACCATATATGTAAACAGCGACTCCTGCTCAGATGTCATCTGTTCTCTGATTGGTTCTCTAACCTGTTCATTCAAGCTCTGATACTTTTCGAAGCTATCGACAAGCTTAGCGACATCGTTTGTTCCCCGAACCTGACTCAGCAAGTCATTCAGTTCACCCTGTAGCTCATTGAGGTCGAACTTTGTCGTAAGCTCTCTGGTAGTCTGTACCTCAGACTGAATCTGACTCTTTAGTTCAGCAAACTCACGCTCTAGTCGTTCACCCTGGTCTGTGATCTGCTCTCCAATCGATTCAATGGAATCGAGCTCTTCAGCTGCAAATATTTCAGAAATGAGAGTTGCAGTCTCTTCCGCTGTTTCGATGAGCTGTTCTACCTCTGCCCGGATCGGTTCAGGAATATCGGCACTGTCGGTCTGATAGCGCTCTATATCAACTCGTGCAGCCGTTTCCAGTTCGCTCAGCTGATCTTTCGCGTTATTCAGTATTGTCTGGTATTTATTCAGCGATTGAACTGGGCCTGTCTTATTTTCGACCCAGTCGTACACAACAGCTGTGCTAAATTCGCTATCCGGAGCGTCAATCCGAGATACTCTGTCCTCTATCTCTTTCCAGACATCGGATATATCCTGAAGTCTTCGCTCTGCGCCATTGGCTTCCTGTTCTACTTTGTGAGAAATTCCGGTTATCGTGTCTCTTGACTCTACAACGCCAGTCAGAGTCTCTTCAAGCTCGTCGATCAAGTCCTGATAGAGTTTTTCGCCGGCCTCAGTGCTATAATCCATCGACCAGTCGCCAATCCAAGCATTTTCAAGACGATCTAGGGCTCCTGCCAGTTGTTCAAGATCATTAACCGACCCGACGTTTGTAACGGTCTCAAAAACAATCCCGTCTATCTTGGACTGTGCACTGCCCAGATACCCGCGTAGAGAATCATGGGACGTTTTGCAATCCTGAACAGCCTGTTTCGCTACTTCAATATCGATTTTTATAATTTCTTTGAGTTCTTGTTGCTGCTCATCAGTGAGCGGCGAGAGTCCTGTTGAGAGTAACCAGTTATAGATGTCTTCAACAATAGCCTCAGCTCTTGGACTGCGAAGTATCTCCTGAAGATCCTCTGATAGATCATTCACCTCTTCTGGAAATTCATTGAGATCGAAATCATGATTCTGAAGATTCTGAACATCTGGCTTCACAACTTCACTATAGGCTTCCTGTACCTGCTGACGCTCTTTCTCACCCATCTGGGGACTGTCCCCAAGCTGTTCTCTAAGCTCCTCTAAGGTGTCTTGGACAGTTTTGCTAGCGCTTTCATGTTCCTGCTCGATCTTTCCAGCATTGTACTCGGTGAATACCCCCCTGAGGGTCGAGAGTGAATCGCTCATACTGTGTCCTCCATCAGGTTGTCAATATCACGAAGCTTCTGACGCATTTCCACACGCCGGTCCTCAATCGCAGTGACACGGTCTTGGAATCGGTCCAGTTTCTCCACTGGCTGAGCTACCTCATCAAATTCAGTACTATCACCACTGACTTGCTCTTGCCATTCCTCCAGATTACTATCGATTGTGTCTTCATCAACTCCGACATCAATCACAGGGATTGATTCTTCAAGAGATTGCGTTCTATTATCCCATGCTGATTTGAATTCAGATATGACCTGATCTTCTGCCGGCAGGTCGACAGCAACAGATGTCTTTTTTATCTCACTATATGCCTGCTCAACGGTTCTGATGTGTTGGTCTCTGATTGTTTCCAGACTCTCAATATCTTGTAACCTATCATCAATCTTTATTCGAGTTTTCTGTAGATTATCTGCATAGTCATTAACACGCTGAGTAAGCGTAGTAAATACAGAGGTACGCTGCTCGCGATCGTAACCGAATAGATATTTTATTATTTTGGACTCAACGCTGTCGACTTGCTCGATCAGACCATCAAAACGCTCTATTTCCGATCGGTCAAGGATGATTTTGTCTGTTTCAAACTGGTCGTTGGCTGCTTCTAGCTTTTCAATTTCGTCTTCAATTCTGTCAAGAGCATCCTCAAGATCAGATTTGGCCTGTGAAAATTCGGATTCTATTGTGTCGGTATTATTCTCGATTACACGTGTTCCATTTACCGTTCGGAGCAGTCGCTCACCGATTTCACGCTCATTCCCGGCAAACTGGCTTGTTATAAGCTTCTCTACGGGCGATTGGTGTGTATATATCTCACCCAGTTTGATATTCGGATCAATGCTGTCGAGAATTCTAAACAGCTCGTTCGTCGCTGCATTCTCGTATAACGATTGAGCAGTCTGGAATTCATCGCGGAAGCGGCTCTTTGGTAGGTCATAGGACAGAGAAATAACACGCTGATATCCAGCTAGATTGTCGGACCCTCCAGATAGGTAGCCAGAATCCTCGATTTTCTGTTCTCGCAAAAACCTCACCAGTGAAAGCACGCCCTGTTCATCCTCTGTGGATCCCGCTGCCAAGAGTAAATAATCAATTATTGTCTGGCTGGTGACAATATCCATTTCCAGCCGTTCATTCATATTACGGGCTTGGTCTTTGTCGAGCCTGACTGGGAAGAGCTCGTTCAGCTGTTTCTCCAGAGCCTCAGTCTGCTGCTCCAACGTTTCTGAGACACTCTGATGAACTCGTGGCAAGTAGTAGTCGATCTTTCGCTCATCTTCATCTGAGACCACATCACTGTCCAGTATCTCAGAGAGGTTCTCATCCCTGTCTGTTTCAATCAGATTAAATAGGAGGCTGGTAACGAATGTATTTAGTCGGCGCTCATCGATATTCTCAACCCGCAATTGTCCAATTTCAATGGCTTGTTGAGCCTCAGCACTATAGTCCCGTACAATTGTTCTGGCCTCTTCTGTCTCCTCCGTTGCCGTGTCTCCAAACAGTAAGATAAGGAACTGAGTATCTGGATTCAGAGCTTGGTCTGAGACAGTCGATTCCAGAAACGGTCCAACAAACGACTCGAGGTCAGATGAAGTACTAGGGACAGGATACAGATGCGTATTCATTGTTCTCCCTCCTGTAATATTTCGCCAAACTCAACTAACCGCTGACTGTGATCGTCTTGATCACCGAGCTGTTTGACGGCCTCTTCAAACTGCTCTGTGACGCTCTGTCCAGTACTGGCAAAGTTGAGCCGAGGGTTGGTAATGAGGCTTGGAAACGCCGTTACAAGTATCCCAAGACCGGGCCCCACGGAGGCCTCATCGTCAACCGAGCCACTGTCAGTAAACAGGTCAAAGAAATCTGAGAAATCTGCTGAAAGTTCTTCAGCATCAGCTCCCTGAGTATGCTGAGATAGCTCGTAGAGGAAGTCGACAGTTGCTTGCTCATCGTCGCCTGTTTCCTCCAGAGCGATATCGTGGATCCGTTCTGCCAGAGGACCCAGCATACGCTCCTGACAGATATTCCCTCGCTGGAAGACAGGTCTCTGGGCAGCTCCGAAAACCAGTTCTTCATCCTCATTCGACATAGCGCGTAGTATTCGAACTAGATACCTGCGGACAAGTTGGTCTGAGACTGATGCCTCGTCGTATGCGCTATGTTTCTTGGCTCCAGTTAGAAATGCCTCGGCCACATCATCAAGAGAGGTCAGTATTGAATCAATCAGAACTGGAGCACTCGTTCCGTCCAGCTGTCCATGATCTAGATCTGTAATTTGTTTTGAATCGGTCGGGCTAGGGTGGAAAATAGTATATGCGGTCAGATCACGCTCGACCTCACCCAGCTTCTGTAGCTTCTCCTCAAGCTCCTCAAGTGCTATAATATCGACCCGAGACATATTCATAACGGGTATATCACCGAGAAGCTCATATCCCCCCCTGAAACTCTCTGGATGCATTTCATACCCGTTATCGGCGATTTCCAGCCATCCCGGTCTTCCACGTGACATCCACCAGATGAAGTTTCGTCTTCTAGTAGAGATGCTACCGCCCAGAACCCCCTCTATGCTCTGGGGTTTAATAATGGGCAGTGTGATCGGGTTTACACGGCGATATTCGGCTTCACCGAGTTCATGAACGCTTGCATAACCAAAGCCCCCAATAAGATAGAATGATGAATTGCCCCGTTCGACACGCTCGACAACCTCCCGAAGGGGGCCAGTCGTCTGTGCCACCATATCACCAAGACGATTGTAGCTCTCTTCCATCTCATCAATTATTAAGACAGCTCTATCCTGTGCGGTTATCTCGCTGAATTGTTCTCGGTCCACTCCAAGGGTTTTGATGTAATCATCAACGCTCGGGAGCCGGCCTGAGTCGAGCAAGTAGTTGTCACGACTAAATTCACTGCCGTCCTGCGTAATTCTATTTATTTCCTCGCACTTTTCTTCAACAATCTGCTCAATTGTGTCGTGGAGTTTTTCTTGTGATATAATATCAATTTCGTCAGGATAGCCAGTCATTCGTTCTATATCATCCAGGAGTTGGCCCATGGTCACATATAGCGCTGGTGTACCAGAGGAGACGTATGAATACTTGAATAGGTGTGTCAGAAGCTGGGTCTTCCCAGCCCCGATCGCTCCGATAACATAGGATGCTTGGACAATATCTTCGGGCCAGTCATCGATACTCGATTCAATAAACTCCCGCCTCTCCTCATGATTATTTGTCAGATCCTCCCATTCAGTATCTATCGTGGGAGTTCGCTGTCGTCCATTGCCACTCATGTAATCATCATTCTTAGAAGACCATACATAAGTTTGCATACCGGTACAGTGTGTGCATACCGGTACAGTGTGTCATAGAATCCGTCTCACAGCCTCTACTTGGCGATCATATAGCCCTGAATTCGCTCTTAAGCCTGTGATTTCGCCATTCGATATTTTATTTAGGATCTCAACCGTGAATTATAACCGTTGAGAACCATTGTGTGACAGGCTCTACCGGTAGCATAATTCAACGTAGATAGGCCCATCCAGTATGGTAGGTATATTTATATGTCGTTGAAGCTGACAGGAACAAACAGATATGATTGTCTGCACTTCGAAACATACGATACGATCTGATCCACTGGCGGCCCCTCAAGATATAGTCCCATTTCTACTGCATTCTGGAGACTCTGATCCGTCAGGTTTGCACTCCCGATGTATGCTTTGCGCTGGTCCACAATGATCAACTTCGCATGCAGTGTGGCGTCACTGAAATTCTCAGAATCTATTTCCAGCAGGTCGAAATTGGCGATATTTCCATCCTTTCGGACTCGAGATATCAACGTCTCCATTTCAGGTTTATTCGAACGGTCTCCCAGTAGAATATCACGCGTAATGAGTTCGAACTGGATTCCACGTTCTGTTGCAGCGACAAAGGAATCCACTACAAGATCGAGTCCATCCCGGGTAAAAAATGGATTCACGACTGTGACACGCTCCTCACTGCCAGCGATAATCTCGACCATTTGACCAGTGATACTGGAGTATGGAATTTCATCGATATCTGACGGTGAGCTAGTAATTATCTCTGCAACTGCAGGCACCTCATCAAGCACTGGCTCTAGCTGTCGCTGATTGTTCTCATCGGACAGCCACTGAGTCCGATCAATAAGTCGATGCCAGGTATCATATTCAATGGCATACACGCCATCACTGTCTGTCTGAGATAATGCATCTGCCCGCTCAAACCGTTTTAAAACCGTTTTTACAAGCTTCCGGGACGCCGGCAGCACATCACTGATGGTATCCATACTGACCCGGTCTCGAGGATCTCGAGAGTCTCCGCTCGCAAGATAGACCACTCGAGCTCCAAACGCCTTTGGACTGAGACCGATAGTCGCAATTTCATCCGCCAGTTTTGCGGTAGTTCTAACGTCCATCTGTGATATCCCAGAAACCAGTTATTTCCCTGCTCGTAGTCGCCTCAGAATAGAGGTATCCCCGACTGAGGTTCTGGTTGAAGTGCTGGCAGCTGACTTCACTGATATGAGTGCAGGCGTGACACGTCCCATCTTGATCTGCACAGACTGGATCATAGAGACAGAACTGCGACTGATGGCGCGCCTCGTCTAGCCATGACTCGAGGTTCCGTTCCACTAGGGTGTATAGCCCCCCAATCGTGAAAGACTCCGTATGATTGGAATAGATAGCGAATGAGAGTCCTTCAGGGAAAAGGAACTCGGCAAGACTGGTACGTTCAATTCCAGAGAGCTGCGCAGCTTCCTTGATTAGCTCGTGCGAAATCGTATGAAGCAGCCCATGGATATGGAACGTCACTGGATCTGTCTCAGCAATGTCTGAATATGGCTCAACGGGCTCCATTTCATTATACACAAGGGCCCTCGTTTCGGCATCGCTCAGTTGCTCTGGATTATCTGAGATGAGATTATTCTGATAGAGCCACTTGGCTACAGCATCTGGATTAAGAGAGAGTAATACTGCTTCTGTCTCCGTATTTGCAGCGTATATTGGGAGCCCATCAGATTTCTGTGGGAGGGATCTCAGGGCAGGATAGTGATCGTCACCCGGATCATCGAACGTACGATGATACCCAAATACTCCCGTCAGAATGGGGAATTCACTTGTTAGTCTGACATTCTCGACACCCGTCTTTTCGAGTTCACTTTCCCAGTCTCGTGGGCGTTCCGACCCCTTCAGAAATGTCTCTACTTCTTCTATTTCAATGTCCTCGATTGTGCGCAGGAAGTTTAGATGATTCCTAGACAGTTCTCGTTCGGAATCTACATACTCCTCAACACCCTTTTTCACCTCGGAGAGCTGTTCAGATTCCTCTACGAGACTCCCGTACTTCTCTCTCAGCGCTGCTTTCTGCTCCTCGGTAAGAGTATCATCATCAAGTATATCTCTGACTCCTGCATCATCTTGAGTATCTGCATCGACCAGATCACGGATATTGGTTTCTGGATGATCAAATAGATTCAGTGCAGCTCCCAGCGCCACTTGGCGAACTGTTTCAGTCTCGTCTTCATCCTTGAGATTGTAATGATGATGAATATGCACATCGGTGAAGCTGTGTATACGATATGCCATCGATGCTCTATGGACGGTGGGACGCATACTTTCACCGCACTCGCATGTCTTGTAGATCCCGGTCGAAATCTCGGTATCGCAGATCTTGCAGAGCCATCTGAAATTCTTGTATCGTTCCGCACTGTCATCCAGAACTACGTGCTGACCGCTGTGTCCATTTCCGCATTTTGGCACTGGAATAGGAGCGATTTCAGAGCAGTGACTGCAAACCATCACGTGGTGAATTTGCCAGAGACGGCCCCCATTGCAATTAGCACATGTCACTTTATTCGAACTGAGGTCATTCCGGTCATAGGACCGGTTATTCACATGTCCACAGTCTCGACACCGGAATACAAGCGGATAGACTTTGGTAATGACTCCGTCGGGTTTTTCAACGGTCCAGAATTCCGGTTCTGGTGGCAGGAATCCCTTGGCGGGACCACCCCAGTTGTCAACCTTCGCTCGGACGCTATTAATGAGGTACTCGTTATTAACCTCATTTGTTATATTCTCCCCTTCAATATTCACAACCTGCTCAATGGTATCATTCTCTGGGTTGTCGAAGGTCTTGCCCGGCATAAACTGGAACAGAACTTGAGAGAGACCGCGTTTCATTGGCTTTCACCCCCAGATTTGTCAGCCAGATTCTCCACAATACGGCCATCTTCTCGAGTTGGGTAGACGTCTACAGACTGATCCACATCCCGCAGGCTGAACATCGGCCCGTGATCCCCGGGAAGACTATCACTGACGAAGTTCTTTTGTTTGTTATCGATTGAACTCACGAATTGCGCTATTTTTCGTTCAATTACCGTTTTGAAGATTTGACTGTCATGCGAGTCAGTCCCGTAGATATCACAGAGATCCTCAATGATGGATTCTTTCGAAATGAGTCCCGAGGCATGCGCTTGGGCCACGCTCGATGTTAGATACGGTGATCCGTACTGATCGTAGATCTCATCGTAGTACTTCTGGAGAATGAGAGACATAAACAGGCCCGGAAGAGTTCGCTTGACACTGAATTTTGCCCACCGGTTTACTGGCACGGGCTCAACAAGCCAGTCCTGATATTCGTGATACTTGTCGAAGTAGTGGTAATGACTCCGGTCACGCTCCCGAATTGGATGGAATGAATCGACAACAATGCCGGGATACTTTCTGCCAACACGACTGCTGGACTGAATATATTCTGCAGTGCGGCGTGGCATACCGAAGAAGACCATGAAGTTGAGTGCATCAAGATCAACCCCGTGACTGATTGTACTCGTAGCGATTACCACCTCTTCAGTGCCCTCTGCCACTGACGGATTACCCGAGAGACCCTCAAATCGACCCAGCATATCTGATACAGCACTGAAACTGCTATCTCCTGTCAGTGACATTCGGTCAATTTCTTCATATCCTCCCCGGGTGAGATCCTCATTCATCTGTGTCTCAATCGATGTATAAATCCTTGCACCCTCCTTCTTGCTAATGACATAGCTGACGGCTGTCTGGTAGAATCGCAGGAGTTCTGCAAACTGATCCGGGTTTTCAACTGTCTGCAGGTCTTCAATGTCTATTTCGGCAACATCGTCAATATTATCTCGGAGATCTTGGACCGCTCGTTGCTGCGCTTTCAGAATACTGACAACGCTGTTGATATGTGACCGATTCCATGGAGTGACACCGAGGAAGTATCGCTGGATTTCGCCATCTTTGTCTTCAGTCGCATAGAACGATTCGCGATATTCTGGACCCGGAGAGGGGAACAGATTGGCTTCGCGCTGGTACAGATGGCGGATCTGGTTTTCATATGCCTCGATAGTAGCTGTGGCAGCAACCAATTTTGGACGTTCATACCCGGCCCATTCAATAATCTTCTCCATGGCGCTCCAGTAGTGCGACTCGAACGTCCCCAGCTCCTCTTTTACGAGGTGCAGCTCGTCCTGAATCTGTAGAGAAGGGACAGGATCTTTTGGAATTATACTGATATGATCCGAATCGTCCAGCTCACAGAAATACTTCTCCGTGCATTCGGTTCCATCTGTGAACCCGTGATCGGGGCAGCGACTCTCTAGATGGCCAAGCAAAATCCGGAATTTGCGCTCATACCCAATTGCTGCCAGCTTGTCTTGAGTTCCAACCACCATTGTGGGGAGATGTCGATAGATTTCGTTGTCTGTGACGTAGACCGGAAGTCGATTCCAGTCACACTCCGACCCCGTACACTGATGATCAACAGTGAGTGTATCAGTACTGAACCGTGTTACAACATCACTTTCACACTTGGGGCAATGACTGAGAAACTTGTAGCTTTCAGGTGAAATATTGTGTAGCTCACCATCTTCCCAGCGCTGCTCCAGTTTCTCTGCCTTCTTGAGGTTCTGCCGGGTCTTGTGCGGCTTCAGACCAGACACAGGGAATTCCTTTTTGATCAGGTCACGGAGTTTGTTTTCAGTGCCACCAGTGAGGTACCCAACCGAATAGTTGTCTCCACCAAGTGAATTGGCCTCTCGGACCTCATCTGCATACATAAACAGTTCCGTAATCCGCTGGAACTGCTGCAGACTCAGGAGTCGAAGTGGATAACGCATCATCGAAGAAAGGCCGACTTCTTTTTCGCGTATTCGATCAAAGTGCATGGCTGTCACTACCAAGCCCAGATATGCCTCCGTTTTCCCCCCGCCAGTTGGGAACCAGAGGAGGCTCACTTCACCCGCATCTTGCGGAATCCCATCTGTCGCTTCGGGATGTTCGCGAGCAGCCAGTTCGGGTATATTAGAGATAATAAATACAATCTGGAACAGCCGCCAAGAGTCATATTCGCGACTGCCGTCGTCATTGAGTACTTTCTCATCAAACGTTTCATTCATCAAATTGAACGCCCAGCGAATGTCATTATATTCCTCAAGAACCTGAATTCCAGCCTCAAAACGCGCAATTTCATCCTCGAATTCATACATCTGCTCCCGAGCCTCATCTGCGATTTCAGGTCCGTATTCATCGTGTAGTTCCTCAACTTTGTTTTTCCAGACCCTGTCCCGGTAAGATTCCATTTCGGTCTTCAGTTTCCGAAGTACCTCCATTGGGTTATCCTTTAGAGCTCTGAATGTGGGGACAGCAGCATCTTCAGAGGGCATCTTGTGACGGTACCGGAGCTGTTCATGTGTTGGAAGGCACGTAGTCCCGAGAGTTGCATTTCCATCAGTTTCAGTTCGCTCCACAGAGCAATTTATTCCATATCCCTCGAGGTGACGGTTATAGCGATAATCCTTCGGCAATCGTGTGAAACGGAACGGAACAAATTCGATATCTTCGTTCTCAGAGACCGAGAGACTTGCATCGAAAAGCGTGTTATTGACCGCATCACGATCGTCAGGTTTATCCGATCTATTTTGAAGACTGAGCTTCAGCTGGACTGGGTTACCGTCTTCTGGTTCAATAGCTCGTAATGCTACCTTTGCATCGACATCTGGCTTCTGAAGGGAATTGCTGGCTTCGCGTGCCTGCTGGCGATATGTCTCTCGATCCGCAAATTCACCGGCATGGAAACTTTCCACCAGCGATTCTCCAGCTTCGCAGGAGCTGTATTGCAAAGGGTCGTCTGTGATCTCACTTTTTGCGGAATCTACAGCAGTCTCGATATTACTCTCTAAGCGATTTTCAGCATCCTCGAGACACTGCTGCAATGTATCGGGATCAGGATCTGGACCGGGCAGGTCCAGCACTACCGGTTCGATGTCGAGAGACAGTTTCCTGAAGACCGAATCTTCTGGCTCGATATCTCTGTCTTCCCACCGTGGAAAAATCCGATAAAAGATGTCAAAATCTGGGCCAATAACCAGAGAGGACTCCTCGCTTTCAGGATTTGCCCTGATATACATATGAATCGCGCTGGGGGAAATACGCGAGTAAATATCATCATCGTCCTGCTCTACTCTCCCCTCACTGTAGGATAGAGTCCCGGCAAAATACGTACTTGAGGGTGCACTCCCGGCGTGTACACCTTTATTTTCTATGTGACTTGCAGTGGCCTCATTTGAGACACGATCAATCAAAAATTCCGAGACTACTTCCATATCCTCGATTCGGTTAGTGCGGTGACTTGCCTGTCCGAGCATTGCGATACCTTTCTCTGTGATCACATTTTATATATAATCTTGGGTAGGTATCTTATACGTGAAAACGCTACCCAAGACTTATATAACAAAACGCCAAAGAGTATTATACTCGTTGCTTGATGTCTAAAGAAGATTATACTGACGCAGCCCTGTATTTGATTGGGGAATTACTTGATGAACTCCCCGAAGAAGGACAGCTGTATCATATAGATCTGCACAAGATCCTTTATTTGCTTGAAAAGGAAATAGATGATAGCAATTCGATAGCGGATATGCTTCCATTCTACTGGTACAGACACGGTCCAGTAAGCCAGACAGTATTCGATGCACGTGACCAAGCACAGAAGACCGGTGTGGCAAATGTTGATGAAAATGAACACGAAGCCTCAGTAATTTCTCCGGGTCCACAGGAGCCACCAGCGCCTTCAGTTCCGGATTCCGATCTTTCCGATGCTGAAGCTACCCTGACCGAGATCGTCGAAGATTACAATTTCCGAGAAAGCAGAGACAAACTCCTCGAAGAAAAAATCTACACAGAAGCACCCTATCGCTTCCAGTCTACATTCAAATTTGATGTGCTCCCCACGGTCCGTGATTTTGTCCGCAATGATGCAGACAACACGGACGCGCTGATGGATTATCTATACTCGGCCGAGGGGAAGGTACCACTGGATGACGAATTCTCCGAGTTTGGGCGAGTGTTCAGTCGTTATGTTTCGCTCGCAGAAGTGTTCATATCCGGATACGACGGAGAAGATGCCCTTCTAAAAGCTGAATTTGAAGAACTGACGAAAATTTGCTGGGAGATGTTCTGCAACCGATTACGGTGTCAGACTGCTGATGGAGAATACAGCAACTCAATAGAATCTTGGGAGGATGACGCAGAACAGTCCCTTAGGCTGTTCAGACAGTCTCTTGATGAGTTTGATCAAAGTGTTGAGAATCAGGGGTATCTAGATGATGAAATATCCCGTATCAATGGTGGTGAACCATGGGCAAAAATGTCGCAGACGATCCTGAGCGAGAACTAACCCGCCTCTCCGAACACGATTTGCACTTTCTGGATGCAAATTTACTCATTGGCTACAGCGTTGAATGGGACCAGATGAACAGTCCGGCCACATACTATTATCAGTCATTTGCCTGTAATTACTTGACAAGTGAACGGGTTCTTGATGAGGCCAGAGGTGTGGTCGAAAACTGCCGCCGAATGGCCCTGCGGGTCGTAGAGCATGTGGGAAATGAATTCAAGGCTGGGCGTGAGTACGAGATCATAGACGATATTCACAAATTCGTTGATCGTGAATTTGATGATCTCAAATCTCCGGTAAAGAACTACATTGAAGAGCGGGAAACAAAATTCAGACAGCTTGCCAAAACCCAGTCAGAAAAAATACAGAGAGAAGCCCGGAAAACGGTGAGGGGAGATTTCAAATTGCCTCTCGGATTCTTTACCAAGCTCGGTCAGAGTGGGGGGCCAGTCCAAGTCTGGGAGCAGGCACCATCCGACCCAAAGAATGTGTACCCGGACAAACATGCAGATTTATCTGAGGCCATGAGTAATCCATATGACAGGAATATTCTACTCGACGCATATGACTATGTGCTCGAAAATCAGTCCGAAGATGTACTGGTGGCAACAACTGATCGGTGTGATTTCGTAGACGATAGACTCGAGATCGAGAATATATTAATCTTTATCGAGATTTCTGATGTGCTCGGGCTTTGGCGGGCGGAGGTCAGTAGCAAGGCAACGTAGAGCAGCCAGTATTATAATTAGGATACCCGAAAATACTCTACAGAATACATTCACAAATGTCTGACCGTGTTTCCACGCTGCTCAAGAGATATTCTGAGTTTAACATAGACCGGCAGTGGGCCATCATGGATGAATTTGACAAATTCCGAGAGAGGCATCCGGACACAATCCTATCTAATACTGACAAATTAGCCGAGTCGTACTCTGAATCAGCCAGCGCTGTCCGTCAGACCCATGCAAATCTGCTCATTCAACTAATTGAATCTCACCCAGAACAGGCTGAAATAATACTGGAGAATCTCACACATCCTGAAGATGGACTGGATGATGCAGGACGGGGTCTGGTGTTTACTGCAGTCGAGCATTTACCAGACGACAGTTCTGCGAGAGCGTCCGAGTACCTTGATCCGGAAACGGTCAGACCACTTCTCGATGGAGATGCAGAGTCACGTCAGAAAGCATACGAGCTGTTAGGTAATATTGGAGGCAAAAAGAGCGCAAAAATATTACTTGAATGGATTGAAATTGAGACCGGGAAATCGCAAGCAGTAGCTGAAGAAGCCCTTGAGCAAGTTGCAAATCACTCGGTTCGAGCGCTGAAAAAACAGACCAATCGACCTGAAGTTGCTGGCGCACTCGAAGAGATAGTTACAGACTATCCGGAACTAGTAGGGTCAGATCTGGAACCACTGTGGAACACCCTGCAAGACGACCACGATATCGCCGCTAGAGCAGCCGCCAATACACTAATAGCCGTAATTACAACCGACGGTGTTCCAGCTGAATACAGTATCTGGGAACTGCTGGGAGAAGTTGATACCACTGGGTCGGAACATCTAGCGAGGGTAGCTGGTGCAGTTGCAGCCACGGACCCTGCTGAGTTCAGGAAAGTAATTGGACGTGCAATTGATAACCTCGAATCCAGCCTCACTAGTGCTGAAAAGCGTCAATGGCTCCACTTCCTGAATACGACTGCGGAACTCTATGATGGCGAGGACTTCCCATCTGTGGATCGTATACTGTCTGCTGGGAGTGAGTTTGAAGAAGATTCTGAGGTACTCTACGTTGAGATACTTGAGAGCATTTCCAGAGGCTGTACGAATCCTGGGCGTGTTATACCTGAACTTATCAGCGCTCTGCAGAGCGAATATGTGGGTACCCGCAAGGTGGCAGCACGCAGTCTGAAGAGTATTGATGTATATCCGGTCCCAGACGCACTCAAAGCATCGACAAAGGATGCTGATCCACGAGTGCAGGAACTCGGCAAGATGGCTCAGAACACATCGCCACCACGTTCCAGTCTTCCAATATCGTTCAACCAGACAGAAGATAGCTCCATACTGTCCATGGATACAACGTTGACTTATCATACGGAACCGGGACGATGGGATCCTGTGACTATTTCGGAATATCATCAAATGCTCCTCAGAGGAGTCTCCGAAATGTACCAGTCACGGACCTCAGGTGATGTGTGCCTTCCATACTATGTCCCACATGCCGGACTGTTATCCGCAATAGAGGTAGCACTGAGACAAAACAGTGAATCTGCTAGTGGAAAGGTCGCAATATACTCTCCAGGAACCTCAAAACACTGGGGGACGCAGGGAGAACTCAAAGAGGGTCTATCCAGATACGGACTTTCCTCAGAGAGTGAAATTACTGGTCATTCCCTACCCGTTACTGAGTGGCTGACTCTGTCACGAATCGTTAACAACTCAATCAAGCCATATCAGAGGAGCAGGCATACGCATCAAGAGCTGGTTCTGACCAAATCAGTAGATGATCTAAACGCCATTCCTGACCTGGATACAGTAATCTGTAATCTACAGGCCAAGTGCCCCAACGAACCGGCTGAACTGCTGGATAACATTCATTCATATTCAGATGTTCCGGTTTTCTTCATTTACAGTTACTTTACCGTACACGATTATGATCGGGGCTGGCCGGACTATGGATATGCACCACAGCTGGATGGAAAATTGTCAACACCCATTTCTCGTTTTCCGGTGTATGCCACCCGTGAAATCGGATCAGATAATGAGGACAAACGTCACTGGGCGCCTCCAACAGCAGCAGATGAGCAAATCGCCACGCTGAGTAATTCGCGTACAATATCTGTTCAGAAGCTGGGGAATAAAAAGCTGCGCAAAGCGCTACAATATCTCTATGGGATTTTCAAAGATGTAGATGAGCCACCGACGCAAGAACTTGCGGGGACAATTCAGAGTCGCTTCTATGGGGCGATGCGTCTCCCTATTCCGGTGAATATCTATGACAGGTGGGTCCGAGATGAAGCACTTTCGTACGGACGGTATGCACCAGACTCGACGGAACAGTTGCTATTTTCACTTGAACAGCAAGGAGAACAGTTTGATGTGGCATATGCCAAGTCAACAGTGAAAGAAGCAGTTGAGAAACTGGAAGATATCTACGAAACAATTGATCATAGTAACCCCAAGTTCACCTATCTGGTGGAGCAGATTGAAGAAGTAAAAAATACAGAGGAATCCATCGCTATTCTGTTCCTCTCAGGGCAGATGAAGAAAGCGTTCAGATATGCTCTTGAGGAAACAAATAGCATTAACAGTATCGAATTAACCGCTGCTGGGGTTCATTTGTGCAATACCGACGAGCTTCGAGATCTGGCCTCTGTTGATAGATTACTGATTACAGATGATCTGCCACCGTCTATGGCCAATTTCTATCTGGCGCCAAATGTTCAGAATGTTGAGATACTAACCTACCGAACTAATTTGGATGATCAGCTCTCTGACTGGATAAAGACAGAAATTAGCGAGCTGCAGGACAGACTGAATGTTCCAGAAGAAACCGGCTGGCCGGCATTGCCGAAGATTGAGGTTGATAGAGAAACGCGGCTTCCTGAGCACGATGAACCCGAAGATAGTCCAGATATCCCACAGCCTGATGTTCCTGATGACTTGACGGGTGTAACCCCTATAGAATCAACTGGCGAGTTTCGAAGTGGGGCGTCAGGCACAATTGAGGGGACAGAGACATGGACCGCGGAAATAGAAACGAATGAAGGCAAAAGGGTCCGCCAGCCATCAGACAAATCGGTCCTTCTGGAGAGAAGAAGACCCAGTGACAGTGTAGATCATGCATGGATTCCAGCCGGTGAACTCCAGAGTGGCGACCGTTTCACAGTAATCCCTGATTCTGTTCGTCAGGAGTTATATGAGGAGACGCTGCAAGAGCTATATGAAGAGGATATGGAGGGCAACGACATTATGCAGACGCTGAAAATCTGGTGGGAAACTATGCGAGAAATCGGGGATGAAGAACAATACAATATCGAGATTATTTACAGTTTGCTCGACCGGAACGGCCTACAGAAATCTGAGAGTGCAGTCAGAGACTGGTTCAGAGCAGTGGCTGGCGCTGATGAGCCAATTGATCTCGTGGAGAACCCGAACTTGACTATTGGACCCGACAGTGCTTCTGATATCTTGACCATCGGCGAGACGTTCAAGAAACCCCTGTTGCAGAACAATGCAGGAGTTATACAGAACGTCATGGAGCGATTCCGGCGAAAGAACCGCAACCAAGGAAGAGAACTCAATCAGGAGATTACCCAGAGAATCGATGAACTATCTCCCGAGAGAGCCTCAAAGCTGGCCACGCACGAAGTTGCAGAGGTCACCCGAATAACGAACTGACAGGACCTCCATGGATCAATTTTAGCTTATATCCTGAAATGTCAAAATATAAACTCACAATAGTCCAGATCGTCATATCGTACGGTATTGCTTACTGGAGCAAGATTTAAAAACACTGTTTCAGGTGCTGTGTTGACTCGATGGAAACGCTGCTACGCCATAAGAGCGTGAACTAAGACATGGGGCGCAAGAGACCGACCGCTATTCCGTGCCTCAGAGCATGTCGTGTTGACTGGTCCGTGTGCGAAAGAAGCCGAGTCGTGGGCATGACAGCCCGGATGCCGCGCTGTTAATAACACGCCTGATCTACTATCGAGTATCTCGTAGATCGGGCGGTAGTTGCCGGATGCTTCGATGGCAGCTTCACTGCCAGCGTATTCCTCGGCGAGTTCAGAGAGACGATCGTTTGGCGAATCTCATCTTGCAGGTTGCCGTCGTCGTCCACAAGGCAACCTGCGAGTACCGTCTGTGGGTATCGATTCCAAGGTACATTGAACGCCTCTGTTGGGGCTGATCACGCGTGAATCAGAGAGACACCTATGCGTGCTCTGTGGCACAGTATTCTTCGTCCTATCACGTGCTAAGACCAGTCATTCTAGCGTGCTTTGTTGCACTCCATCTCATTCGGTCTCTGTCAACCCCTGTTGGTCTGATTCACGCGCCAAGGGCTTAGTTGCAGGATTTTTATAGAGTCATTCTATGACACACTGCCGGTTGCTGCGTTCGCCAGTGCCGTTGAGTATAGGATTGAGACACAAGTGGATGCGGTCGTCAACGTCGGGGATATGTTTCATGAGTCCGTTACTACGGGGCAAGCCGGGTCCACTCGTATAGATGCGCTGCAACCACTTGCTGAAGCAGAGATTCCCTTCTACTATATTCACTCAGTTGCTGAGTGATTGTTCAAAAGATACTATCCATAGAATATAATACCTCGAATTGGATTCCAACACGGGAAATTGATTTGTGGACGGGGGCGAAATTAGATAATAATGGTTGAGCCTGATACTCTCGAAAGTATAGATGAATTACTTACAAGAACAGATTACGATGAACTCCCTCTTGGTTGGACGGGTGGTGAGGCAAAACATTCTGGAGGGGGTATCTGGATCCGCGAATTCACCAATGAGGACCGCCAACTCCGTGTAACGTATGGACTTTCAGGCAACTCACCGGGAGTCGGTATTGATGATATCAAATGGGATGATGGGTATGAAATGTATATTCCGACAGACACGCTCAAAAGTGTAAGTAGTCCCGATACTGACGCAAAAAAGTTTGCTGCCGCAATAGATCTTATGCAACAGGCGAACAGCGACGATTTTCAGTGATTATAGAGGCTTGAAGAGAACTACTTGAACAAACTATGTAAGTCGTCAACTCAGCAAATGTGGAAAAATAGAACAGCGGAAAAATATTTCTCTTACGCTCATAGGTAGAGGATTGTTGGTAGCGTCATAGCGCAGTTTTGAGGATGGTTTTGAGCGCTTCGTCGCCGGGTTTGCGGCGAACACGCTTCCAAAGTTGTACCGCTCTGAGGTAGGGTGTGAGTTTGTCTTTGGAGACGCCTCGATGAGGCGAGAGCCACCGTCGCGCCAGCGACGCGTGGCTCTCACACGTGTTGACGTGCACGTCTCCGTCAACATATTCACCCTCACCGTGGACGACGTACTGCCGGCTGAAGGCGTCGTCCCCGTCGAGTGGGTCGTACGCTCGAAAGCCGTCGGTGTAGACAGTCAGCGACTCCTGCTGGCGGTCGCCGAGCAGGAGTCGAATCGTCGATTCGTCGGCGGCTTCGCCGGGTGAACGTACGTTTCTCCACTGCCGCGGTCAGCCAATATGAACACTGGTGGCTTGTCCTCCTGATACGTTCCGCGACCGCGCGTGGACAGGCCACGCGAGCGCGACCGCGCTCGCGGCCCTTCTCTCCCGCAGACACGTACAGTTCGTCGATTTCTACTGGCCCGTCGAGTTGTGGCCGAGGCGCGTCCAGCGCCCGCAGGAAGCGCTGGACGCGCCGGTACACAGTCTTGTAAGAGACAGCGAGTTCAGCGTCGAGTTGCCGAATGCTCGTGTTCAGCCGGATGTAGGTGTAGACGGCGAGATACCACTTTCTGAGCGGTACCGACGAGTACTCGAAGACCGTGCCCGTCTTGTCGTTGAACGTGCGGCCGCAATTCTTACACAGATACCATTGAAACACCCGATAGCTGCCGTACCGAATCGCTGATTTGGCACGGCAGCGTGGGCAATAGACGCCGTCACGCCAGCGAATCTGTGCCAGCAGATTCGCGGCACGATGCTCCGAGACGAACGTCTTCAATGGGAACATTGTTCGTTGGATGGCGCGGTCGCGCCACCCTTGCTCGCTGTGACTTCCAGCTACTGCTCCAACTCACCAACAATCTCTCCGGAAGAGCGTTTCTCTTATATCATTACATTGATTAACTCTACTGGCACTCCCGAGATGCCAGTCGATAAGTTTTGATCCAGAGTCACGGAAAGGTAGTGCTTTCTACGGTCCCGCGAAAAGGTGCGTGGTTTATATATTCAGCCCCCGCTGCAAAAAGTATGTCCGAAATCGGGATCTACGCCCGTGTCTCAACAACAGACCAAGACCCGCAGCGACAGCTCGACGAACTGCGTGCATTCGCTCAAGACACATATGACGACCCAGAGATTCACGAGTATGCAGACATCATCAGTGGGACCGAGACTGACCGCGGAGATGAGTACCAGCGGCTTCGCGGGGATATCGAAGATGGGCACTTGGACACTATCGTTGTCCACGAACTCTCGCGACTCTCCAGACTCGGTGCCGGCAAGATCCACGAATTCCTCGAATTCTGTCTTAGCCACGAAACAGGCATGAGGGACTTGGAAGTGGGACTGGAAATCAGTCTTGAGGATGACCTCGTCGATAGGGCAGTAAGTCAGCTAATTGCCGGTGTGATGGGTGACCTCGCGCGTGTCGAGCACAAACAGAAGCTCCGGCGGATTCAATCCGGTATCGACGCTGCGAAAGAGGCTGGCAAATGGACTGGGCGGCCCCCAGCTGGGTTCGATGTCGAAAACGGCTATCTCCGGGTCAACGCCGACGAGTTCCTGACCGTTCGACGAGCGCTCGAGCGCGTCGGGCAAGGCTACACCTATGCCGAAGCCGCCGATGGAATCCCAGTGGCTGAGTCAACGCTCCGGTCCCTCCACGACGACCGGCGTGATCTCTACTTTTATGGTGAGGCTACCGATGACCGGCTTCAAGCCGCTGTACAACAACTAAAGCCGCTTGAGGAACCTGACATCCCCAGTGAGACAACCATTCCAGAGCAAGAGATCCGCACTATTGTTCGCGACGAGATTCGCCGCCATCAGCAATGAGCAGCAGACCGATAGCGCACAGTCCCACGCATTCGCTAATTTAACCACTGTATAGTGTCGTATTGATACCATATATTTTCATTTCAGGCTACATCTGCAGCAACATTCTAGTAGCTTGCAGCCGATTTGCCCCTATGGATGATGCTGTTCAGGTGTTATACGTTGAGCAAGATTTGGAGTTCGCACGTAGAACAGCTGAACAGCTTGAACAAGTGAATAGTCACTTACAGATTACGACTGTTCTCGGATCGGGGTCTGCATTCCAAGCGCTCAGTAATGATGGATACGACTGCATCGTTTCAGAGTATCGACTCCCGAACAGTACGGGACTTGAACTTTTTGACCAGATTCAGCGTAATTACCCTAATCTCCCATTTATCCTGTTCACTGAGCACGGGAGTGAATCGGTAGCTGGTGACGCCGTTACTGCGGGTGTGTCTGACTATCTTCAGAAGGCAGATAACAACGACCACTACGAATTGCTAGCAAATAGTATCAGCACCGTTGTCACAGCCAGCGAAACTGTGATCGAAGCAACTCGGGAGCGCCGCCGACTTGAACAGGTACTGAAGACTGTCCCGAGTTGTGTAGTTCAACTCAACCGGGACGGTCAATTTGTTTTTGCAAACGACAGGGCTGAGACAGTCTTGGGGTTAAGACAAGCAGAACTAGAGGAGCGTGCGTATAATGATCCTGAATGGGATATCAAGGATCTTGACGGGAACCCGATCCCTGATAGCGAATTACCGTTCGCACGTGTCCTACATGGCGGTGAACAGGTTCGGGACCGGCATACAATCAGGTGGCCTGATGGAAGGGAGCGTGTGCTTGCTGTGAACGGTGCACCGGTCATGAACGAAGGATCCGTCGAGAGCGTCGTTTGTTCGCTCACAGATATCACTAATCGCCACCGGCGCGAGCGCCGCCTTGAGAAGCTTCACGAAGCGACTCGTGACTTGTACGACGCCGAAACGAAACAGGAAGTGGCGCAGATCGCCAGCGACACAGCAGACGCTATTCTTGATTTTGAATTGAACGGTGTCCATTTCTACGATGAACAGGCAGGTGGGCTGAAACCCGTAGCAGTGTCAGACCGAACACAGCGCGTTACCGATGAGTTAGTGACCTTTGATCACGGGATTGCTTGGGAAACGTTTCAGTCTGGTGAAATCAGACGATACGACGACATCCACACCGCTGATAATATATACAATCCTGAAACGGAATTCCGAAGCGGACTGTATCTCCCGCTTGGGGAATACGGTATTCTACTCGCGAATTCAACTCAGCGTGGCGATTTCGGTGCTACTGATGTCTCGTTAGGGCAACTCCTTGCGGAAAATGCAAAGAGCGCCCTTGACCGCGTCGAACGGGAACGACGGCTTGCGTTACTCCAAGAGCGAACGAGTGCGCTGATGCAAACCACGACCGCGGCTAAGACGGTTGACATCACTGTCGATGCCGCCGCAGACATTCTTGGAACGACTCTCTCTGGATTCATCCAGAAAGACGAGAACGAAGAAGTGTTGCGACCGCTCTCTGCGACAGACGCACTCACAGAGGAATTCAGTACATACGATGGGTTTGAATACGGCGCAGATACCGACCCCATCACTACGTTTCTCTGGGAGGTGTACGACTCAGGCACACCAGAATATGTGAGCGACGTGACTGATCATCCAGCGCTCCCATCGGAGCCGCCAGCCCGTAGTGCGCTGTTGTACCCCCTGGAGGAACACGGACTCCTCGTGTTCGCAGCGAAAGCGCCAGACGCGTTCGACAGGACCGACAAGCGACTCGGCTGGATTCTCGCTTCGACACTTGAGACAGCGTTAGAGCGTGTCAACCGCGAAAAACTCCTCCGTGAACGGACACAGAAGCTCACGAGACAGAACCAGCAGCTTGAGGAGTTCGCACAGACTGTCACCCATGATCTTCGGAATCCGTTGCAGGTCTTACGAGGAACACTCGATGGTGTTCGCCAGACGGCCGATGTCGACCATCTTGACCGGGGGTACAGAGCACTCGATCGGATGGAAACGCTCATTCATGATGTGCTCACGCTCGCTCAACAAGGACAACTAATTGATGACACTGAGCTGGTCTCGCTTGCATCACTCGCTAGTGAATGCTGGGGTGTTCTGGAGACTGCTAATGCTGACCTCGTCATCAATGACGATATTCAGTTTGAGGCTGACCCAGGACGGGTCCGTCAACTCCTTGAAAACCTCTTCAATAATGCAGTGACTCACGCCGGGACCGGCGTGACGGTCGTAATTGACACACTCCCAGATGGGTTCGCTGTCGGCGATGATGGTCCGGGTATCGACCCGGTAGAGCGTGACCAGATTTTCACCGATGGTTATACAAGTACGGGAAGCGGTACGGGATTCGGACTTGCAATCGTCAAACAGATTGCTGACGCGCATGACTGGACTGCAACTGTCACCCAGAGCCCCAGCGGCGGAGCCCAGATTGAGTTTACGGGTGTCGGCGCAGCGTCGTCGTTCCAGACAGACAGTTAGAAACACCCTTCTCAGGTTTTGTACGGCCCGTACATTGCCACTCATAGATTTTTATGAACAGCACATTATTCCACCCGCTCAGATTATTGATACTCTGGGGCCAATGCATTCAATTGCTGAACCAACGAACTAGATTTATTTAATTTTCTTAAATAATATTTTTCAGATCTGATACTGAGTGGCAAACGTTTAGGTTATGATCTGAATTTTGTATCGGCACAGCAATGGTAAACGACACGTCGTCGGCTCTTGAGAAGTACATTGAGCGAACCCCAGACGGCACCGAGATTCCAGACGATACGTTCACTAGACGACACCGTGGCGTACTCGCATTTACAGCCGCGTTTTTGCCGGTTATTTTTGGCCTGAGCCGGATGCAAGGAGTCGAGTCTGTCACTGGTGCAGAGCTGCCAGCAATCCCGTTGGTCCACTCACTTGTCGGGACTGGGCTTGCTGTTGGGATTCTTGCGATTGCTGCACTGCCACAGATGCCGCGCCGGGTCAGGTCATCACTTGCTGCAACCGGATTCATGATTAACGGCTCTATTCTTGCATACTTTACTGGCGGGTTCATTGAGGCACACTTCCTGTATTTCATCGGTGTTGGTGTTGTCGCCCTCTACGAGGACTGGATTCCATTCGGCATCACGATCGGATACGTCGCGGTTCAGCACAGCGTCTTCGGGCTCATTGAGTGGTTTACTGTCTACAACCACCAGGCGGCGATGGCAAACCCCGTTGTCTGGGGTGGCATTCACGCCATCGGTGTATTGATGCTCGCGACGACCGTCACGTTCCTCTGGCAGTCACTCGCGATCCAGCGCGAACAGGCTCGCGAAAAGGTCCAAGAGAAACTTGAGGAAGCCGAAGAAGCGCGTGAGTTTGCTGAAGAACAGCAAGAACAGGCCCAAGAAGCACGCGAACTCGCCGAAGAGCAACAAGAGGAAGCCGCCCAGCAGAAGGAGCGAATGGCCACCCTAAACGACGAACTGGAAACTACTGCACAAGACTACCAGTCGGTGATGCGTGAGTGTGCAAACGGTGATTTTACCCGCCGGCTTGACTCGTCCGTTGACAACGAGGCGATGTCCGAAATCGCCATCACATTCAATGAGATGATGGACGAACTGGAAGAAACGTTTGGGACCATCCGTGCATTTGCTATTGATGTCGCCACCGCAAGCGAAGAGGTAACTGCCGGGACCGAGGAAAGCCAAAGTGCCAGCGAACAGGTCAGCGAGTCGGTCCAAGCGATTTCGGCAGACGCTGACTCACAGTCTGAGAATCTCCAAGAGGTCGCTACTGAAATGCAGAGTCTGTCGGGGACAGTCGAAGAAGTGGCATCGTCTGCCAATGAGATCGCCGCCACGTCACAGGAGACGGCCAATCTCGGACAGAGCGGTCAGGAGGCCGCCGCAGATGCAATGGATGAAATGGCGGCAATCGAGAAGAAATCTGAAGACACTATTGGAGAAGTTGAATCGCTCGCGAGCGAAATTGAGGAGATCAGCGAGATTGTTGAGCTGATTACAGACATTGCAGAACAGACCAATATGCTGGCGCTGAACGCATCCATTGAGGCAGCACGTGCGGGAGAGGCTGGCGAGGGATTCGCTGTAGTTGCTAACGAGATTAAGGGACTGGCTGGAGAGGTCTCTGAGGCGACTGACGAAGTGGAATCACTCATCTCTGAGATCCAGTCCTCGACTGGGACTGCCGTGAACGATATCCAGGAGATGGGTGAACGAGTGTCTTCCGGGACTGAGACCATCGAAAACGCTCTTGATGCTCTCGAAGCTATTGCGGCTAACGTAGAAAAGTCGGACCAGGGCATTCAGGAGATAAGTGCTGCAACCGACGATCAAGCGGCCTCTACCGAGGAAGTTGCCAGTATGATCGACGAGATTGCAGATGCCGCAGAGCAGGTCAGTGCCGAATCCGGGAACGTCTCAGCGGCTGCCCAGCAACAAACCTCCTCGCTAACACAAGTCGCACAGAGCACGCAGACTCTCGCCGACCAAGCTACTGAACTTCAAGAGCAACTTTCAGAATTTACAATCCGAGAGGCAGCAACTGAACCGGCAACGCACGCGTCCAATTCGGACCTGACAGCTTCATTTGACGGCGGAATCAGCCAGTAAGTCGCTTTCCTCGTGCTTCTTGAACGTTTTCGACGCAATGTACAAGATCAAGAGATAGTCAATATTCGCTGGGGCGTCATGGGTGTAACCAGAGAAAATATCAGTTATTGATAGTCGTGGACCTATTGATACATTTTTGATATGTGATCGGAAGTATACGAATCTGACGGATGCTGACTTCGCCACAGTAGTGCGGCTTCAATCGTGATTTGCTGGAGAGAGTCGGCGAAGTTTGATGCGAGCGTTATCGGCCGTGAACTGCCAATCAACCTCGGATTCGTCGTTGTTTCGGGTGCGTTCCCACGCACCGGCCTGTACGGAGTGTCGCTACATCAGGAATGCGTCGGTCAAGGCACTCCGTCCACTGTGTCCAGTTGCGTCGGATGATAATCGGGTGGATACACTTAATTATCAGATTTAGATAAGATTAGACACGATGGGTTCAAACGAGCAAGAATCAGAGACCGCCTCGGACGCGATTGCGGGAACCTCTGGGGACGAGGGGGAATCCCGGTCAGACGAGGTACAGGCACTGGTCCGCAGTATCCTGAACGGGTTGAAAGAGCCGACAATAGTCGTCGATACCGCAGGTCGGATCACGCATATCAACAGCCAGGCAATCGAGCTGTACGGAACGACCGACGAGACAGCTATCGGCCAGGTACCAAACGACCTGCAGGATGCGGAGACAGGTGCGTCGGATATCGTGATGGAGGCGATCGAGCGAGGTAGCGATATCCAGGAACGACAGGAGTTCATCATCGCGGGGAGTGACCAGACGCCGGTCGAACGCACAGTAACGCTGCTCTACAATGACGAAAACGAGTTCTCCGGAGCGATGCTTGTCGAGAAGGACATCACGGAGAAGCGCCGCCAGCGCGAAAAGAAGGAGGTCATGGAGTCGTACCAGCGTGAAGTGCTTGATGACCTCCAAGACAAACTCGTCCGGCTCTCCAAAGGCGATTTGACCATCGATCCAACGGTATCCGAACCCGATGCCGACTATGACGAGGTGATGGAGGTGTACGACGAGTTCCAGCAGATGAACACGAATCTCGGGCGAGCGGTCGAAAACATCTCCGATATCGTCGACCGTCTCACCGACGACGCCGAGGACCTCGACGAGACGAGCACTGAACTCAGTGCGTCGGCCGAGGAGGTCACGGCGTCTATTGACCAGATAGAGAGTTCGGCGTCGGAGCTGGCCGATGGATCGGATGACTTGGCCGACGAGACTCAGCGGGCCAGTTCGAACGTCGAGGATCTCTCGGCGTCTATCGAGGAAATATACACTCGGACCCGATTCGTTCAATATCAGCAAGGATAGAACGTCACGAGATTACGTAATTCAGTAGATCCTCGGGAGTGGTTGTTGAGGAAATCACGTCCGAGTGTATAACCGCGACTGTCGAACAGATAGATGCACAGTCTGACGAGGCGGCCGCCATTGCCGAAGCGGGCGTCGAGGACGCGACCGACGCGGTCACGCGCATCCGCCAAGCAACCGACTCGACATCGACGGTCGCCCAGCGTATCGATTCACTCGAAGACAGTATGGACGAAGTCAGCGAAATAATCGACATCATCGCTGAGATCGCAGAGCAGACGAACATGCTCGCGCTGAACGCGAACATCGAAGCGGCCCGGGCTGGCGAGGCCGGTGAAGGCTTTGCTGTTGTCGCCAACGAAGTGAAAAGCCTCGCCGAGGACTCACAGGAATCGGCGGACGAAATCGCGCGGATCATCCAGCAACTCCAAAGCCAGACCGGCGACCTAGTCAACAGCATTGAGAACGCTAACGATGAGGTTGAGGCGGGCGCCGAGGCCGTCGAAACAGTGGTTGATAGGTTGGATACGGTTCAACAGCGCATCGACGAGACGAGCAACGGGGTTGGCGAGATCTCAGCGGCCGTCGAGTCCCAAGCCGAGAACGCCGAAGCAGTTAATTCTGTTATTGACGATGCTGCCGGTCTCTCCGAAGAGATGACCGCGTCGATTCAGCAGATAGCCAGCGGCATCGACGAACAGTCCGACGCGATGGACACCGTCGCCACTCACGCACAGAAACTGAGTCAGATGGGTGAAGACACTTACGACCGTGTCGACGTGTTCAAGCTCAATAACACGGAGAATGCGAACCTCAACAGTGAGGTGTAACACGCCATTACACGGTCCGTTGTAGAATAGTCTGGGTGTGCTAACTTCGGTGTCGACACACATCTCAGTAATTGTCTTTGCAAGCTCATCAGAGGCGTAGTGCCATTTGTTGTCGGCAAACCGTGGGTAATGACCCGTTGGTTGTTCGTCGCTCGCCGGAGGTCCTCGATCTCATTGTCGGTGAGTCACACTTTATGATCGTTAAAGCTGCATTGTGATAGCACCACAAGACCGCAACGATCCAATGGGCCTCGGAGTCTGTCATGAACACACGATTGGCTAAAGATTCATGCCTGCACAGATAGCAGCAGTGGTATCGTGACCGACCGGAGATGAAGAATCTCAGTGTCTCCGTAGAGATACTCCTACAAGTCCTGTGGCATCACTGTCTGTCGCTCGTTCGCTTCGGCCCGGCGAGCGGCATCCTCAAGTAGTTCTTCAACCTTCTCGTCCAGAGCTTCGTAGAAGTCTGCCGAGATTGGGTGGTCGTCCACTGTCTCCCGTACGCCAGATTTGACTATCAGATCAGTCATACATTCAGAAAGCGAACACTCAAACGTCTAAATATTGTCGAATTACTCCGTAAGCTTCAGATTCAGCGGTAAGGTAAATTACAGGGTTAGGTCAGCGGTCGTCCAGTCGGTGGGCAAGTCGTGGTCAATCCCTTCCTCAGTCACGATATCTCGAATCCGTTTCTCAACATCCTCGTCTAACACAAACTCGTAGTCAAGGTCCTCCTGCCACTCCCAGTACCGTGGAATTGTCGGGCTAAATTCGCTAACCGCACCGGCGGGAGCATCTAACAGGTACCGTGGTCCCGAGATTTCGCCGGACCGATATGGGAGCGTCTGTCGAACTGCTTCGTCATTGATCAGTTGCTCCAGCAGTTCTATCGCTGAATGCTGGTCGGCGTAGAACGCGTGTTCGAGCATCGCATTCACGAGTGGAAGACCTG
>Ga0207754_100225_pt1 | contig 28193 bp, 28 predicted proteins | sample A23E1SouthBayCA_FD_187728 | JGI IMG/M metagenome (GOLD analysis project Ga0207754, IMG submission 187728) | Aerobic enrichment media microbial communities from Eden Landing Ponds, California, USA - A23 E1 (SPAdes) | ecosystem: Environmental > Aquatic > Marine > Unclassified | place: Emeryville...
CGCTAGACTGTGCCGTGCATGAAAACGGCGTTCGGGCCGTCGAGGTTGAGCCCGCACCGATTCAGGCCAACGTCCCCTCGAAGGGTGCGTACGCTGGGAGTAAGGCGTCGCTGCCGGGCCCCTGTCCTCACACCGAGTGTCCCAGCCACCCCTACTGTGAGCCTGCTGGGGCTGAGTTTGATGAGGAATATCGGATATCCGAGATTGTTGGTGACCCGCCGCATGACTACTGTATGCTAGATCGTGATTTGACGCTGGTGGAGCTGGAAGCGCCCGGAGAATAGAGCAACTACCCCATCCTCTGTTGTTCACTCTGTCGGCAACCTTGGGAAAACCCCCGGTAGAATAGATCAAAGCGGTTCTAGCACTCCCTAGACACCCGGCGACAAGCGCGACGAACGGGCAGGCGGGCGAAACACGACGAAAAGCCAAGTGAGCGGGGCGCTGCGTGGGAAATACAGATCGCTCAAGCGGAACATACCAATATCCCAATCAGTGTCAACTTTAGACCGAATCGCCAGACAGCAACTAAGGTTGGAAATCCATGTACGCCATATCTATCAACTTAAATTAACAAATTCGGGATTCACGGTATTTCCAGACTGCCCGCAAGCAGGGCGCTGTCCCATGAAAAGTGCCCCGTTGGCCAGTGAGCCACGGCATTCGCCAGCTGAATTCCCCACGCATCTAGCTAGGCTCGACAGCGATTATTCACCTTGTTTCGGGGTTGGGGCCCAAGGTTGGACACACCCAGATCGACAAAGGACGGTGTTGGCCCGATTTGGCAGTCTCAATCGCCCCCGATTAGCCTTGCAAGTCACGCGGATCCGGGCGGTTGATCCGATCAAGCAGCTGGTTGACCGTGATGATGTCCGAGAAGCCGGGTTCGTCAATGGTGAAGGAACTCGCAGGGGTGCTTTCGGAATACGTTTTTTCGACACGTGGCTCGCCCTCCAGTGGATCATTGAGCGCGGCAAGAACCTCATGAGCGGCGTCGTGTGACATTGCGACCCAGATAGCTTCGTCAGGATCACACGCGGCCATCTTATCGAAATCAGCGGGGACAGCGCGTCGATGGTCGTTGTTGACGCGTTCGGCCTCAAGCGTAATACGGATCTCGCCCTCGGCATCCAGCCCGACAAGGTCCAGTCGATGCAATGAGTAAGACTCTGAGACTTCCTCGACAGCGTCTTCATCCGTCCCCATGAATGTCGCAGCCGGGAGCGAGCCGTCCTGAATCTCGTAGTAAGGAATGACCTGTGTCACTGTTGACTCCGTGTCCGCGGCGTACTCGTGTTCGAGATAGAGCCGGGCCGCCTCCACGGCGAGGACGTGCTCACTGGATTCCTCAAGATCACCACATTCGTGACCGTAATCGACGCCACGGCGGTACGATTCCCCGATAGCGTCCCTGCCTGCAGGGGTCACCGAGTACAGGCGATGGGGGCGATCCGTATCGTGGCGCAGGACGTCGGCATCACACAGGTCCTGGACGGCGTCGCTCTCGATTCCGACATACTCCTGTAACCGAAGCATCGAATCGGACAGGAGATCGTATTCGAGCGGGTCATATCGGAGTTGCTGGGCGTTGTAGACAGCCTGCAGGAAACACAGCTGTGTCGTCGACCACTCGCTGTTTGCGCGTTCCTCGGCCGAGCGCTTCAGATTCAACGTACAGATCGGCACATCATCGGGGTCAACATCGGCAATGGCACCACAGCAGGCGATCGCACGCCGCATGCCATCGATAGACGGATCATACCGGTTCCCACAGTCCTGACAGTGCAGGGCGTGACTCTCACGGTCGTAGGAAACCGTTTCCGGGAGCCGACGCGTCTGCGGGAGGGCACTGTCGACGCGCATAGGTCTGGACTCACCAGCTGGGTCACTACCGTCGTCGGTTTCGCCGGGCGTACTCGGTGACGCAAGGGTGAGCCCAGCTTCGGACCGTGTCCGAGCTGTTACATCCGCTATTAGCGGCTCCATCTCGTCGGTGGGAATCGGCTGTCCGGGGCCGTCCGGATCGCCGGCCGGGAGCGGCAACGACCTCACCTGAAACGGCCGTGGCTCGGGGTGGTCGAAGGGGGCAGGCAACTGGACCAGCCACTCCCCGCGAGGGAGCCACTTGAGCTGGTCGGACATTTCTTGTTCCGGCATATCCGCGGTCGTAAAGCGGTCGGCCAGTCGGTCATCAGTCGGAACATTGCCAGTGACGTACGTCGAGACGTTGTTGAGTAACTCCCGGTAGACGGCGTCATCGATCCGGCGCAACTGGTCGGGGAACTGCATCGCGAGTGTGATCCCGACACCGAAGCCACGCGACTGTGAGAGCAAGTCCTGTAAGATATTTGAGGTAGCAACCGAGGCGGCTTCTTCGAGATACACATTAACAAGCTTATATGATTCTGTCGAGGGTGTCGACTGGGCGCGCCGGCGCAGAGCGGACCAGAGGTTCGACAGTAAGACAAGCGTCATGACGCGCTGGGTATCCGTCCGAATGCGGCCGGTGTCGACGATGATGACGACGTCCTCATCGAGAAAGTCACCGAAATCGAAATGCGGGCCGTCGCCCTCGGGAACGTGATTGAACAGACGGGCTAGCCGACGGTCGACAGGGATCTTCTCGATCCGGTTGGCGACCCCCTGCATGATCTCATCGAACGAACGGGCGCTGTTCGCGACAACGCCAGCCAGCAGTCGTTCGAGATCCTCGTCGGCCACGGCCGGGGCTGACTGCCGGTCGTGCATCTCCTGGGCGGCTGCGTGCAGCGCACGATGCTGGAACGCGTCGTCGCCGTTAACCGGGTCGAACAGTGCTTTGACTAGGTATCTGATGATATCCGGCGAGCGGACGGCCTGTTCGAACCTGTCACGGCCCATGATGCCTACGAGCAGTTCGAGGTAGTGATCGGCCTTGTCCTCGACAGCGGTGGTCCGCGAGACGCCAGCCGCGAGGTCCTTGCGAATGTCGAAAAAGGAGAGTGCCGGTAACAGGGCGGCACAGTCGAAGTACAGGACGCTATCGAGACTCCCGTACGTGGCGTAGTGAGCGCGCATGTACTCGGTGGCCATCCCACCGCCTTTCGGCAGGAACACGATGTCCGCACCATCGGTAGCCGCGTGATTCGCGACGATCCCGTTCGTGAGACTCGTGGACTTGCCCGAGCCGGTTTTGCCGAACCACGCGACGTGGAGTGACTGGAGCGAGGGTGGGAGTGTTACTGGGTTTTCTTGAGCCGTACCGTCTTGTGAGAGCGGGCGACCGAGTGGAAGGCCGTCGTCACGGAACGGGTTGAGATGTGACGCTGGTGGCGGTGGGAGCATGCGACGTTCGCCGGGTGTCGTCGCAAGGGCGCGTCTGGCTGCAGTCGTGAGCGCGCTTCCGTCCAGGAGACAGAGGCTCCCGAGTTCGCTGGCGTCGACGACGATGCCAGGGCTGGTTGGGGTGGTAAGCGGGAGGCGGTTTTTCAGTCGGTCGTAGTCAGCGGGCTGAAACGTCCGGTCACAGACCCGGGTTCGGAGGTCCGCCGCGTCGGTGTCTGTGTAGACGGTGCCGGTGAGTTCGTAGGTGGTGTGGCTCACCTCGGCGAAGGCCGTTGCGAGGTCGTCGGCGACATGCTGGTCAGTGTCATTGGAGAGGATCGCGCGAATGTTGACATCGAAGGAGTGTCGTGGGTCTCGGTCGGCGAGTTCGTCGAGACGGGCGCGATCTTCGACGGGGACTGGTGTGTCTGTGTGGGTTGGCTCGGGCGTGGTGATGAGTGTGGCAATGAGCTGTCCGAGCCACGATTCCCGGCCCTCCTCGAGTTCGCGTCGGTGGAGGTCTCTGTCAGTCGACCAATCGGCCCTGGGCCGGACGAGGATCTGTAACAGTGCCGGCCCCTCGGTGGCGGCCATTGCCTCGACGACGCTTGCCAGTGGCGTGCGGACATGTTTGCTTTCGTTCTGGAACTCCTGTAACGGCGTGAGTCGAGTTTGCCAGTCCTTTCGACGGTCAGGTCGGCCGTCGAATTCCACGCCGGCTGCGGGCTGTGCAGGGAGGAGTGTGGGTGCCCACTGGACCGTTCGGAACTCGTAGCTATCTGGAAAGAGGCTGCGAAGGATGCGTTCGAGTGGTTGGTGGAGGTCTTCGGCGTCGACGCCGACGTAATACTGGATCGTCTGGGTGTCTTCCGGTGGTGCGACAAGGTAAATGTCGATTGTTGGTGGGGAGTTGGTGAATCTGGATAGGAGGGCAGTGTCGGTATTGCGGGATTTGAGGGTGTGGAGGCGTTCGAATTGAGCTGTGGCAGTGTCTGGGTCGATTGGTTCGTCTGTCGGTGTGACCCGGATGTACTGCCGGGTCTCCTCGACTGGGACCGGTAAATTGTTCTGCTCTGGCATTGGAATTTACGTGTATATTTGTTAGTATAAAATTTTGGAAGGAAGTAGAGATAGCCGAGAAAGCCCCCGGTCGCTCCAGTCGAGGGGCTCTCACGGTTCGCTTCGCTCACCGTTCGAGTGGTCGCGGCGCTGTGCGCCGCGCACTCGCTGCGCTCCAGTGGGTGCTTGCGTCGCCCATCGTCCCGGAGCGACCTGCCCCTTTCAGTCCCGGCCCATTCAGGTGGTCGGGCGGCCGCGGATACAATTGAAGAATTGGTGTCCAGCCAATGTGTTGCTTCTCAACAGGCGTGTGGCGATCGTTCAGCCGATTCACCAAGGTGGAATCACCGTCCGCAAGGATCAGTGCAGTTCGAAACGCCGACAGTTGAAACGTTACACTATGATTAGACTTCCTAGCAGAACGCTCCGTGTCAGTTCAATCATCGTCGCTTGTTTGCTCAAAGTGCTTGAATGTCGACACCGAGTCCGGGAGGTCCTGAAGCGATCGGTCTGTCCACGTGTACGGGACGTACGGTTCATCGTCCACGTCAAGCCAGGTTTTGTGTCGCCGAGTGTAGTTATCCCACATCGGTCGGAGTCCGGAGTCAAACCTGTTGTTTAGCGATTGCTCGGCTTGATAGCTGAGATCAAACGCGAAGTCTTCTGGGAGATCCCAGAAGTTCCGGAAAAATCTTGCAAACTGCTTGCTCATCCGCATACTGCTCTCGTAGGTCTTTTTCACGTCGTCAATGAGGTTCTCCTCGTTCCGAATACGGTCGCGTTGCTGGTCGTACCACTCCGATGCCGGCTGGGCTTTCTCGGCGCGTTCGTCCATGCGCTTCTCACGGAGTTCTTCAGTTGCCCCCTCGTCGATTTCCCATTCGCCTTGGACGGCGGAGTTGTGTTTTGCCTCGTCGTTGACTTTGTTCACTACGACCGCATACGCGTCTTCGGCGTGTCGAGGGAGAACGTATCCATCATGGATGTCCGATAGGACGTCTTCCGGGTCGCGTTCGAGCGGATCACCCAGTCCCGACCCACCGCGGAGGTAGTTCAGATACATGTCATAGTCGTCAAACTCTTTGGGCGTGCTGATACCCTCCGGCCGCCGCGTCACGTCTCCATCGATTTTGGACTCGAACTCGCCACTTTCCGGGTCGAGGTCGTGCTGCGGGTAGTCTTCACCGTTCTCGAAGCGCTCCTTGAGGTCCGTCTCCTGGGCGTTCAGGATATACCCTGAGGCAGCGGGATAGCCGCCGAAGAGACCGCTGTCGCTGGTCATGTACCCGTTGCCCATCTCGTACAGGAGCCACCGACTTACGTCCTTGATTGTACGCATCGACTCAAAACCAGCACCGCCTGCACGGCGTCCAGCACCACCCGTATTGGGCTTGATTGCGCGCCCGAGGAACGGCAGCGGTTCGACCTGTTCCCACGCTTCAGCGTCGCCCATGTCACCTTCGGGGTTCCAGATCGCTGATGCGTGGGGCTCACCGTCCGCAACGTAGCGGGCACCCACTCCCTCGCAGGCGGCTTCAAACGAGTTGACGGCGTGGAGTTTGTCGAACTGGTCGATACCGCCGCCTTGCAGCCAGTTCGACGTGTTCGCGTTACCGGCGTTGATCTCTTCCCAGAAGCCGCGTGCGTAATATCCCCGAGAAAGGTGCTGCCAGAGTGGGGCCCAGGCCGAGACCAGGAAATGCCAGGCGTAGGCATGCGCCGTCTCAGTGTTTTGTGTGTTGGCCCATGACCCGACAGGTAGATGGAAATCACAGGCGTAGTATGCGCCGTCGTTGACCAGTTCATTCGGTATCACAGTTTGGGTAAGCATCACCCAGATACCGCCCTGAATGGCGGCTGGGGTACAGTTGTAGGGATGCCAGCCCCACTTGTTTGCGCCCTCGAAGGAAACCTGGAACGAGCCGTCCTCGCGGATGTGTAGCTCCGAGGGGGCGTGCATGAGATGATTTTCGTTTGCGTATTCGCGTGTGACGTTCTGTTGCCCCTCATAGAGCGCGTCGACGAAAGATGCGCCGCGATACGTCCCAGGCAGCATCGTCTTCTTGATTCTGTTGCGAAAGCCGCGTCGACCGTACTCGATCGCTTCCCGAGAGAGTTGTTTGAACGTCTCGACCCCCGTTCTCTCGATCATCTCCTTGACCGAGTCCCGGATCATGAGACAGCCGGTAATACGGGTTCTCTCGTCGAGTTTCAGGAAGCTCGGCGTCCGCGTCTTGGCAGGGTATTCCTTTTTCCAGGAGTTGTACAATTGGAACTCCTCACCGATTTTGCGCGCCGTGTAGTATGCACCGTCGCCAAAACGGGAGGCCTGTGAGACGTTCATGCTGCCGGGACCGACCGCACCGGTATCGATGACGTGGTTGACACCGCCGGCCCAGGCGACGAGTTCGCCATTGTGAAAGATAGGGATCAGCGTCATCAGGTCACACGGATGGACGTCCCCCACGTGAGGGTCGTTGTTGACGAAGATGTCTCCCGGTTCGATTCCCGGGCTCTCCTCGTAATCGTGGTTAATCATGAATTTGATCGCTTCGCTCATCGTGTGTACGTGGACGATAATACCCGTCGAAACGGCGATAGAGTCACCTTCCGGGGTGAACAGGCCGTAACAAAGTTCACCCTCCTGTTCGACGATCGGGGTCGCGGAGACTTCTTTCGAGATTTCGCGTGCAGTTACAAGATCGCCACGGAGCCGCGAATAGAGCTGTTCGAACCGTATCGGGTCGTCTTCTTTGAGTGAGAGCTCTGTGACCCCTGAGTAGTGGCCCGTCGCCTCCGTCTTGTCCTCTAGCTCGGCCAATTGCTCGCGGAGCGTCCTGCCGTCCCATCCAATGCCCTTGTTACGCTGCCGCTTCTCTCGAACGGTCTCTTTTTCTCGTTTCGCTTCCTGCCGGCGTTCTTCGGTCTTGTTTTGGTCAGTTTGACTCATCGCTGGTCTCCTCTTTCGATGGTTGTGGTGCTAACAGGCGGCCGCAGTTGTTGACTGAGGCGTTACTGCGCATAGTCGAGTTCCTCCAGAATGATGGCGTGCTCGCCGACCACGAAGTCGCCGGAAATCCGGTCGTGGAGCAACACTGACTCCGTCAGGTCGTCAATTCGAGCTTTGCCCGTTACTGTCCGTTCGGAGATCCCGATGCAGATCCGGTCGGCGTCGGTTTCGACTGCGAATTCGACGAGCTCGGCAACATCGTACCCCTCGGGGAGACAGCTAATCGTGTACTCCACATCGTATTCGATCATGGGATTGATGTCCTGAATGAGCGGGCCGAGACAGCGAACGGTCGGCAATCGGAGAAAATAAATTGTCTCGCCTGCGTCGACAACTGAGCTCAGAACCTCCCTGACAGTAGGTTGTTGCTCGACCGAATTGATGATGAGGATCGTTGTCATTCTTGTGGCCCGAACAGTAACTCACAGAAGTTGTGCTCGACCCGGCGGAGCCGTTCACTAAGCGTCGACCTGCTGATGTCCAGTTCGCTCGCGATCTCCTCGGCTGTCACTTCCTGTGGAACCTTGAAGTAGCCCATTCGGTAGGCAGTCTCCAGTACCTCAAGTTGTTTGTCGGACAGTTTGCCCGACATGCTCTGTTTTATTTTGTTGCCGCCGAGCGGAAAGCCGATCGTCTCAGTCTGTGTCGTCCCGACCAACTCCAGTGAGCCGTGTTCGTCCTCGACGGTGTTTGCGACTTCCTTGAGATGGTTCCAGTCGCGTACGGATGCGACCACGTTGAGGTGTGCGTTCCGCCCGACGATTCTGTGTGGAATCGCCTGGTTTTCCGTCAGGAGAGAGAGGACCGATGCGTCCGACAGTGCCGCTATCACGCCCAGATAGTACGTATGCTGGTTCACGTCCGCCTTCGACATATCTATAATCTGTACGCCGGGCAACTTCTCCGCGAGCGTGTCCTGCGAGATGTCGGAGCCGAACTGGGCAGTCAAGGACAGAAAGACCGAATCACCGGCGACTGGTAGTGCGTTGTCTATCTCGACGCTACTGACCTGACTGTCGATGTCGGCTATCTGCGATGGAATTCCGGCCAGGCGTATCTGAAATTCGATTCTGAGCATCAGTTCAGAGTGTCGGTCTGTGCGTCCAGCCTGGTATCATATCGTGTTTTGTTCCGCTGGCATCCCCTGTTATGGAAAGCTGGCGTGTGAAAGCCCGTAACAGCCAATATCACCAGTCTGCTTGGTGACTAGTACCGGTACCCGAGGTTTCTCCTCTAATTAAGTATTGTCACGAACGATACCGGCATATGTTTTGTTCTTATAACGTGAGTTGCTTCCTGCCGGTTGTTAGCTGAAGACGACGTCCGTCTCCCGCTCGACGAGTTCGACGCGAACACCGTTACCAGCCTGTCGGTCGAGAAACGCGACGCTTGCACCACCTGCGCCGTCACGGGGTTCCTCGTCCGCGAGTGCCACGCCGGCGTTTCGGAGTTCCAGCAGTGTTGTTTCGATATCGTCGACCCGGAACGCAACGTGGTGTATCAGTGCTGACTGCGGCGTTGCGTCGAGGTCGGCAGCAATCTCTGAACCCCGGTCGACTGGTTCGACGAGTTCGACCAGACTCTCCCCGACGCGAATGAACGCGATATCGACCCCAAACGCCGGGACGTGTTCGATGGCCCCAACACTGAGGCCGAGCAGTTCGAACAGTTCCCTGTTGGTTTCGATATCGTCGACGAGGATACCGAGGTGATCGATCTTCGAGATCATGGGTCAGTTGATCTGGCGTGACTGGTCCTGCCAATATGGTTCTCGGAGGCGCTTCTTGTCGAGCTTTCCGTAGGGAGTCGTCGGGAGTGTTTCGACGACATCAATGGATTTCGGCACTTCGTAGTCCGACAGACGGTCCCGGCAGAACGACCTGATATTCGCCCGGTCAACAGTGTCGCTCTCGGGGACGACGACGGCCTTTACGGCCTCGCCCCACTCGTCGTCCGGGACGCCGATGACGGCGACGTTCGCCACCTGGTCGTGTTGCTGGACGACTTCCTCAACGGCGACGGAGTAGACGTTCATCCCTCCGCTAACGATAACGTCAGAGTCCCGGTCGATGATGTAAACATAGCCGTCTTCATCCGTCTTCCCGATGTCTCCGGTGTGGATCCAGCCGTCTTCGACCGTCTCTGCGGTCTTCTCCGGCATCTCGTAGTACCCCTCCATGGAGTAGGCGGCACGTGCCAGAATCTCACCCGGCTGGCCAGGCGGGACCGTCTCGCCGTTCTCGTTGACAACCTTCACCTCGCACATCGTGGTCGGGAGGCCACACGAGGACAGCCGCTCCCCGTCGTCGGGGTCGTGAGCGGACTTCGGCAGGACGGTGATGAGGTCCGGCGTCTCGTATTGCCCGTACAGCTGGAGAAAGACGTTGCCGAGCTTGTCCAGCCCCTCACGCAATCGGTCCGGCTTCATCGGTGCTGCGCCGTATACGAGCGTCTCCAGCGTCGAGGTGTCATGTGTTTCTCGTTCGAGGACGTCGAGGACGCGGTACACCATCGTGGGAACCATGAACGTCCACGAGATGTCTTCCTGCTCGACGAGTTCGAGGGCGCGTTCGGCATCGAAGCCCTGCGTGATGACGTGGTGGCTCCCCTGTGCTAACCCGCCGGCCATGATGAGACCAGCCGAGTGCGGGAGCGGCGTCATCAGCAATAGCGTGTCCCGGGGCTGGATATCGAGTTCGACGGCGTGTGCGAGTGCGTTCAGCGCGAGGTTCTCCTGGGTGTGTTTTACGCCCTTCGGGTCGCCGGTCGTCCCGCCAGTGTGGAAGACGCCAGCGAGGGTGGATTTCGAAACTGAAACGTCCGGGGCCACCGGTTCGGCCGTTTCGAGCAGTTGATCGAACGAATCGACGTGGTGAGTGCGCTTCAGTTTCGGACTGACTGGCGCGTCTATCGAGATGACCCGGTCCAGCGTCGGCACGTTCGGAGCGACTGACTCGATTGTCTCGGTGAAAGCCGGGCCGACTATGAGCGCGCTGGTGTCGCTGTTGTCCAGCATGTACTCGATGTCCGTTGCGGATAGCATGTCGTTCAGCGGGACTTTCGCCATGCCCGCACGGGCGAGTGCGATGTCGGCGACGGTGTACTCCGGGCGGTTCGATAGCAAGATTCCGACGCGGTCCTCCGGTTCAAGACCACACTCCAGGAGCGCATTGGCGAGACGCGCGGAGTCCGTCTCGAGGTCAGCGTAGGTCAGCGTCTCGTCGCCAAATGTGACGGCAGGGGCGCTCTCGTATCGACGGAGGACTGACTCGTAGAGCTGTTTCAGCGTCGGCGGACTCTGTTGTAGCATGGGTTTTCGCGATTGAATACAGAATGGAGGGATCCTCGTTGAGGTGTTACGCTGACTGCCCCTCTGGCGTCGGAATCGGCTCGTCGATCCAGTCCTCGTAGAACGTCTCGATGTCCGGCTCGAACTCGTGGATGAGCGGGTACCCCGGCATGACGTTGGTCACCTCAAGCAGCGTCTTGCAGCCCGGACAGAAGAACTCCCGTAGCTCCATGTAATCAGGGTGTGGGTGCATGTCTGCGGGGTAGATTTCGAGATACTCCTCCTCGGAATCGCGGACGTTGATGAGCGCGTCTGCTTTCCAGTTCTGGTCGTGCTCGCAGAACTCGTGGCCGCAGTCGCACTTGATGACCCACCGGTCCTCTGACTTCGCGACGACGTACAGATGGTCAGCGTATGGGATGACAATCGGGTCGTCCCAGTCGACCCGCTCCTGCAGGACGTCGCGGACTTGCTGGAACCGGTCCGCGTCCTTGAAATCGCTCATCATGTTGTGCAGCTGATTCCACTCCAGGTTGTCGTCGACGAGGTCTTCGATGTGTTCGCGTGGGTAAGATTCTGGCATGTGTGTTCACCTCTGTGTCAGTCGTCGTCCATTGCTTTGCCGACTGTGCTGTCGCCGAACGAGGCCTTCGGGGTTGGCAGGTCACGAATCGAGCGATCGGCCGTCCACGTGTACGGCACCTCCGGTTCGTCGTCGCGCCCGACACCGAGCCACGTCTCGTGGCCTTTCGTCGGGTTCTTCCACTTCTTTTTCGTCCCCGATTTGAAACGGCCGTCAAGCGACTGTTCCGCCTTCTCGCTGAGGTCGAACTCGAAGTCCTCCGGAAGGTCCCAGAACTCGTGGTAGAACTCGGCAAACTGCTTGCTCATCCGCATGCTACTCTCGTAGGTCTTTTTCACGTCGTCGATGAGGTTCTCCTCGTTCTGGATGCGGTCGCGTTGTTGTTCGTACCACTCCGACACCGGCTGGGCCTTCTCGGCGCGTTCCTCCATCCGCTCTTCGCGGAGTTCTTCGGTCGCCTCTTCATCGAGTTCCCACTCGCCCTGGACAGCGGAGTTGTGCTTTGCCTCGTCATCGACTTTGTTGACCACGACAGCGTAGGCGTCCTTCGCATGTCGGGGAAGGACGTACCCATCGTGGATGTCCGAAAGGACGTCTTCCGGATCGCGTTCGAGCGGGTCGCCAAGTCCCGATCCACCGCGGAGGTAGTTCAGGTACATATCGTAGTCGTCGAACTGCTTTGGCGTACTGATACCTTCGGGGCGGCGGGTGATCTCGCCGTCGATCTTGGACTCGAACTCGCCGCTCTCGGGGTCGAGGTCGTGCTGTGGGTAGTCCTCGCCGTTCTCGAAGCGTTCCTCGAGGTCCGTGTCCTGTGCGTTCAGGATGTACCCTGACGCCGCGGGGTAGCCGCCGAAGAGACCGCCGTCGCTGGTCATGTACCCGTTGCCCATCTCGTACAGCAGCCACCGGCTCACGTCCTTGATCGTCCGCATGGACTCGAAGCCCGCGCCGCCGGCACGGCGCCCAGCGCCGCCTGTGTTCGGTTTCACGGCTCGACCGAGGAACGGCAGTGGCTCCGTCATCTCCCAGACTTCGGCGTCGCCCATGTCGCCTTCGGGGTTCCAGATGGCTGCTGCGTGGGGTTCGCCGTCTTCAACGTACCGGGCGCCCACACCCTCACAGGCTGACTCGAAGGAGTTGACGGCGTGGAGTTTGTCGAACTGGTCGATACCGCCGCCCTGCAGCCAGTTCGACGTGTTCGCGTTGCCGGCGTTAATCTCCTCCCAGAAGCCACGCGAGTAGTAACCTCTGGACAGGTGCTGCCAAAGCGGGGCCCAGGCAGAGACCAGGAAGTGCCAGGCATAGGCGTGTGCCGTCTCCGTGTTCTGCGTGTTCGCCCACGACCCGACCGGCAGGTGGAAGTCACAGCTGTAGTACGCGCCGTCGTTGACGTTCGAGTTGGGGATGACAGTTTGGGTGAGCATCACCCAGATACCGCCCTGGATTGCGGCCGGGGTACAGTTGTAGGGGTGCCAGCCCCACTTGTTCGCGCCCTCGAAAGAGACCTGGAACGAGCCGTCTTCGCGGACGTGCAGCTCCGAGGGGGCGTGCATGAGGTGGTTCTCGTTCGCGTACTCGCGGGTGAGGTTCCCCTGGCCCTCGTAGAGCGCGTCGACGAACGATGCGCCGCGGTAGGTGCCGGGCAGCATCGTCTTCCTGATACGGTTGCGGAAGCCCCGGCGCCCGTCTTCGACTGCCTCCCGGGAGAGCTGTTTGAACCGTTCGATGCCGTACTCGTCGATAATGTCGTTGACCGCGTTCCGGATCATCAGACAGCCGGTCATCCGGGTCTTCTCGTCGAGTTTCAGGAAGTCCGGCGTCCGTGTCTTGTCCGGGAAGTCGTTCTTCCAGGAGTTGTAGATCTCGAGGTCTTCGCCGATTTTGCGGGCCGTGTAGTAAGCACCGTCGCCAAAACGGGAGGCCTGGGAGACGTTCATGCTGCCGGGGCCGATCGCTCCGGCGTCGATGACGTGGTTGACGCCGCCAGCCCAGGCGACGAGTTCTCCCTCATGGAAGATGGGAATAAGCGTCATGATATCGCACGGATGCACGTCCCCGACGTGCGTGTCATTGTTAACGAAGATGTCCCCCGGTTCGATACCGGGACTTTCCTCGTAATCGTGGTTTATCATGTACTTGATGGCCTCGCTCATCGTGTGGATGTGCACGATGATACCCGTCGAGACAGCGATAGAGTCACCCTCTGGTGTGAACAGGCCATAACACAGTTCCCCCTCCTGTTCGACGATCGGTGTCGCGGCCACCTCTTTCGATGTCTCGCGTGCAGTCACGAGGTCGCCTCGCAACTGTGCGAACATCTGTTCGTACTTTATCGGTTCCTCGTTTTTGAACTCGAGTTTCTCGAAGCCGGCGTAGTGATCCGTCTCCTCCGTTTTTTGTTCGAGTTCTTCGAACTGTTCGCGGAGCGTCTTGCCGTCCCAACCGATTCCATCGCCCTGTGCCTGTTTCTCGTGAACCTTCTCTTTCTCGCGTCGCATTCGGGGGAAGTTCTCCCCAGATTCGTGTTCTGAGCTCATGATGTGGTGTTGTATTGCGGGCATCTGCTCGGAGCCAGATGCGGGCTCGTACAGTGCACCTACCTCACCGCCGGAGTGGACCCGAGCGACGGGATAGATGCATCGCTGTACAAGAGCGGGGTACCGCTCTTACTCGGTCCTGGTCAGGTGGTGGACACGGTGCTCATCGAGGTAGGTCTCACAGTCCGGCGGGAGCGCATACGTCGTCGCAGCGCCCTCCATGACGGCGGGGCCACTGAGTTCGTTCCCGGGCTGGAGCGCGTGAAGGTCGTAGATCTCTGTCTCCATCCACTCGCCATCCCAGTACGCCTCCCGGGTCTCTTTGAACGCACCCTCGGGCGGCTCCGAACCCTGGATTTCCTCGGTTGGAATCTCCGGCTTGACCACGTCTCGGACGCCGCGGACCGACGCCTGCGTGACAGTGTGTCCGAGCTCCGGAGACCGGGCCTCCTCGGAGTACGTGCGCCGGTATTCCTCCTCGAAGGTGTCCAGTAACCGTTCGAGCTTCTCCGGGGTGTCGACGCGACTGACCGGTGACTCGATGTCGATGCTGTTGAGCTGTCCCTGATACTGACCGAGAATGTTGTACTGGAACTCTATCTCGCTCCGGCCGATGTTGCTGTTCTCGAACTCGTCTTCGACTTTCTGTTCGAGGTTTTTCCAGACCTCGGTGAGTTCCTGGCCGGCGGTTTCGGCCGCTTCTTCCATCGAGAGGTCGGGATCAACGTCGATACTTGTCGTCTGATCGTACCGGTACTCGTAGTCGGCAGCGCCACAGCCAAACGCCGAAAAGCCGGCCGCCCACTCAGGGATAAGCACTTCGTCGAAACCCAGGTCCTTTGTGTAGCCGGCGGTGTGGACAGGGCCGCCTCCACCGTACGAGAGACATTTGAAATTCGACGGTGCGTACCCTTCACCGGTCACGACCGCTTCGAGGTCGTTCCGGAGCTTGCTCTCCAGAATGTCGATGACACCCTGTGCAGCTTCGTAGACTCCCATGCCGAGCGGGTCGGCGATTTGCTCTTTGATCTCTCGCTCGGCCACATCGCGGTCGATAGGCATGTCTCCGCCGAGGAAGTTCTCGGGGTTGATCCAGCCCATCGCGACGTGACAGTCTGTTACGGTGACCGTCTCAACGTCCGTTTCGACCGCACTGACGCCGACCTGGTCGCCGGCGCTTTCGGGACCCAGTTCGATTTTGTCGAACGTCGGGTTAACCCGCACGTAGCTGCCCGTGCCCGCCCCGACACTCTCCATGTTGACCATCGGCAGCGATAGGAGGAGACGGGCCATCTCCGGGCTGTAGTCGATCTGCCAGTCGTTCCCGATGATGATGCCCATGTCGAAGCTGGTTCCCCCGATATCGGTACACACCAGATTCTCGTAGTCCAGCTTCTCCCCGAAGTAGTTGGCACCGATCATCCCGCCAATCGGGCCCGAAATGAGCGTCCGGGCCAGTTCGTTGGCGTGGATGTCGATGGTCCCGCCGTGACTCGCCATCACACGAACGCCGACGTTCCCGCCCTGCTCGTCGACGGAGTCTTGAATGTTCGTTAGCTGATCTCTGGATGGCTCAGCGGCGAACGCTTCTGCAGTGACGGTGTTCAGCCGCTCCGATTCTTTCAGTGTCGGGTAGTATTCGCTCGACAGCATCACCGTCGTGTCCATCTCCCGTTCGTCGATGATCTCCTCTGCTATCTCCTGGGTCCGGTGTTCGTGGTCACCGTTCTTGTAGGAATGGAGAAACATCACGACGATGTGGTCGACATCCTGGTCGAGTAGGTCATTGACCCCCTCTCGAACGTCGTCTTCGTACAATGGAACCAATGTGTTCCCTTTGACGTCAATACGCTCTCTGACGCCACGAATCTGGTTCCGCGGAATTAACGGCTCGGGGTGTTTGTGGGTGTTGACGTGGAGCCGATCCGAATATGAGTAGCCGGTGTACGATTGCCGGCCACGCCCCATTCGGAGTGTGTCTTCCATCCCGCCGGTAATGAGAATCCCCACATCAACCTCGCTCTCGCGTTCGACGAGCCGATTCAGCATTGCGGTGCCCGAGTACACCGTCGACACGAGATTCGGGAACCCCTCCTCGACAGTCAGGTCCCAGTCCTCAAGGGCATCTTGTGAGGACTTGATGAACCCCCGCGATTCGTCATCCGGTGTGGTCTTGGCTTTTCCAACAGTGAACTCACCATTAGAGTCCATGAGGAAGGTATCTGTCATCGTCCCGCCAGCATCGATTGACAGTATCTCTGCGTTGTGGTGGTCCGAGGGATCGTCTTCTGAGCTTGCCATCACGATGCTCAATTGACCATTGTGAGTTAATCGTTACCACGAACTTCGAGAACCCGGACTGACAGCCCGAAACGCAGCGAGGACATATGTATCATGTTTAAGAATAAATGATTTGCGCCGGGACGTTGTACAGGAATATCAGCATTTCACGAACTGTCCCTCACGAGCTTTGACAGCAGGATTGCCTCCATCGCTGCGCTCGGGGGCGTGCGCTCACTCGGTCGGTCGGACCCCCACGGGAGGAGTTCGCTTCCTCCGTCGTTCGCTTGTGGTGGGGGTGAAGGGTGCTACGGAGACGAGAGAAGTCTTGGAAGGGACGCGGCGACTGCGTATCCGGTTTCTCCACCGGTGCCCTTTCGATTGTCAGGTACTGGTTTCGGGCCAGCGCTGGACGCGGCGTATGACTTATGCTACAGTAGTACATGTAATACACTATGGCAAGTGTCAGTTTCCGTGTCCCCGACGAGGTGAAAGCACAGATGGAAGAACACGACGAGGTAAACTGGAGTGCAGTGCTCCGTGACCATATCAAGGAGGAACTACAGAGTCTGGAATCACGGAATATCGCCCACGCAGTAGCGACCAGCGAGCGACTGAGCAGTGCCATCGACACCGACGAGGTTGCGACGACGAACACGGCAGAACACATTCGTGAGTTCCGTGATACTCGATACAGCGAGAAGCGATTCTGATGGCCGACGTCGTTATCGACACCAGCACTGTGGTCAAGTGGTACATTCCCGAACAGGATCACGAACAGGCCCGAGCACTTCGTGACGATTTCCTCAACGGCAAACACGATCTCTGCGCACCGGCGCTCATGCCCTTCGAGGCGGTCAATGCACTCACTTACAGCGGCCACTACGATGGTGAGCGACTCCATGAGGCCGCAAACTCGCTTGACAACTACGGTATCGAACTCGTCTCGTTCGGGTCAGTCGGCCCCATCGCGGAGATTACGAACAGCGTCGACATCACGGCCTACGACGCTGCCTACGTCGCACTCGCCGTTAAACGAGATGCGACAGCCTACACCGCTGATGGAAATCTCTTGCAGGATGTAGACGGAACTGAGTATGCGGACACCGTCGCTCACATCCGGACCTACTGAGCGATGGGCGGCGTTTCCTGCTATATACAGCCACTGTGCCGCTATATCTTGCACACTAATTTTGATGAGCCGCTGGTGGAAACCTCTCGTTGGTCACTCCGCAGTCTGTCTCTTGCATAGACCCGATCGGTCTACTCGGTATCTGTCAGAACTGAGCTGACCGATATAGAGGAGTTAGTGGAAACACAAACGTTCGTCACAGCTGTTGTGACGGTCCTTTCGGATGGCTGTCCATTGGGACTGTCACAAATATACACCTTGTTTCTGAAACCATGGGGTCCTGCTGAGTCCTGCAGCTAGCGACAGCGGGCGTCAACGACGGCAGGCCGCGTACCGTCGCGTTCTATCGTCGTGGTCGTCGGATGATCCGTCGCTGTGGCTGGTCTGTCACAGGGTTCAGGCTGGACTCCCCGTCACAACGGGCGTGACGCCTCCAGTCTGGGCTTTGTCACTCGTGGTCTCTAGTAAATCCAGCCCAATGTAGCGTTTTTCGAGGAGTCCTTCTGCAGTGTCTTTGTCCATCGTGAGGATCTGTTTCGTCGCTTGATTGCGCCCGACGGTGCGTCGCTTTTCGAGGACATCGCTCCCGCCCAGTTCGAGGAGTTTGTCCCACACTCTGGCGACAGTCTGTCGATGGGGCTGTTTTCCGAGCTCTGCAGTCAAGGCTGTCTGTATGTCGTCTTTGGTCATGAACACGCCACTGCCATCAGTACGCTTTGTCGCGAACTCGGGCCAGCGTTTCGCAACGGCAATCGCTCGATAGGTGTTCTGCTGGTTGGTCTCTTCAACGAACGCTTGTTTGACCTTGGTCTGGCGGCAGTTCGCAAAGAAATCCAGCGGGGAGGAACTGGGCTCGACGCCGTCCGGGAGCGTCTCTGCGTCCTCTTGTTGATCTGCGTCGAGTTGGTTGACCTTCGCGACGGCACTGGTCGCGATCTCGTGGGTCTTCTCGTGGTCGGCTTCCAGGTCGTCGATGTCGCTGGCGTTGGTCTCGGCCTTGCCGCTGGCTGTGGTAGCGATGTCGTGTGTCTGTTCCAGTTTCGTTTCGAGGTCGTCGATACGATTTTGGAGAGTTTCGATAGTCTGGATGAGTGTCTGGAGAACACTCGAAACGAGGGGTGGAATGTTGTCCTGGATCTGCTCAAGGAGAGTCTGGAGATCCTCGGTGGAGTGGTTGGTTTGGGGGATGTCCATGTCGAGGTGGGCGGCAACGGCGGCGTCGGTGGTCGTACGGTCGATAGTATCGTCGTAGGAATGGTCTGGAGTCATTGGGACGAAGCGAATCGAGGATGTACTGGGGAGCGATGCGACTCACCGGGGGTAGATTGACCTGCGATCATGCGTTTTTACGACGCCGCTGGTCTGTGGGCGTCGCCTAACCCTTGCTTTGGAGCCACCCAATTTAGTCTTTGCCTCGTAGCAAGGGATATACTCAGCATGACTAATGACACAGGCGAGTAAAGCGGTGGCACAGTGACAGAGAAGCCCGGCCCAGATCCAACTGCAGACAGGAAATCTATACTGGAGGCACTCGCTTTAGCATATTCTCCGGTGCTTGGGACCAGTGATATCGCTGATCGGACGGGTGTAAGTCGTCAGGCTGTCGATCAGCGGCTCCGACGGATGGCAGAAGATGAACTCGTTGATACTCGGAAAATCGGCCGTTCTCGCGTCTGGTGGATTACGAACAAGGGCCGAGCCTACCTCGATCCTGACGAGGATTCGGGTATCCAGTAGACAACAGCACTACTGCCAACTTTTGTACGGTCAATCTCTCCGTTACTGTCTAATCGATTGAGTCGCTGTCTCGCTCTCTCTGAAGAAAGAGAAACTGCCTCTGCAATATCTCTCGTAGTTACGAATGGAGGCTCAGCTGACCGAATGATATCCAGTATTTCTTCGTCGGTTGCCTTGGGATCGGGACCACGAGTTGACATCCTATCTGTCTATATTGTTCTTGCTACAGAGCAATAGTTTTTTGGTTGGCCGGACCAACAGTATTAGATAGGAACACACGCGCCACTGGGCGGTTTCGTCCGAAGTAGCCCCGGTGATGGCACACCGAGGCGCGTGGTTCCGGGTAGAACCAATGGTAACTACGCAATCCTATCCACAAGAGCGTATCGCACGCGAGTTACTCACCCAAAACCGGCCGTTGTTCCTTGGCGTCGACGGCAAGGGTGCGGCCCACTACTGGGACAGCTACGAGTTCACTGTGGCTGTTGTCGCGGTTGATGGACAAGCAGAGACAGTCGAACTGTCGGAGACGCCGTTTGAGACGCTTGCCGAGTGGTGTGAGTACACCCGAGGCGAGCGTGGCTGGGATATCGGCCCCCATGTCGGCGGCTCACTGATTGACGATCTCGTCCAGGCGGTGAACGCATGAGCTGTACCGTGGAGAAACGTGAACGGGTTCGGCGGGCTGCTCGTGAGATTCGTGACTGTGAGCCCACTATCGCCGTCGACGTAGTTGCCCCGAACGCGAGCCAGTACGATGCTTGGACGCTTGATGCCGTGCTTCAGGATACCGGCGGTGTGCCACCAGAGGTACTACGGGAGTTAGCACTAGCTGAGTTGACGCTACGGCCCACACCCTCCCAAGCAGAGTATCAGCACGTGACTGCGACGGTGTAGGTACGCGACGTACTTTTTGTCGATCCGGGGGTACAGCGTGTATTGGAGATCGATAAAAACGGTGAGGTGAAAACCGTCCATTGGCCTCAGCCATCTGTCTGAACCGGGCTTAGTTTCAGTTGGACCCTTAGTCAGTTGAATCTCACACACCACCGTTTCTGGAGAAAACCGCCCTGTGGTTTCAGACGGAACGTCGTGGGGTTGAAGCTCCGAAGGTTTCCCGGTCCGAGTACTGGACCGACGATTACAGACGGTCCTTCGACGGTTTAAGCTGAGTTTGTGTTTACAGAACTAGGCTAGATCACGGTTACAGACAGATACCGAGACACTCTACCGATCGATAACCTCGCCATCCCCGACAGCCAGCTCGGATTCAAGTTCGGCGATCAGTTCCGTCCCCTCGGCATGGAGTTCATTTGCCCGTTCCAGTGGAACGTCTCCGTTTTCGAGCTGTTCGATGATCTGTTCGAGCCGGTCGGTCTTGTCAGCGATTGTCTCGTCTTTCATAGTGGAAGCAGGATGTACAGGAGCAGGGCCACGACAAGCAGTCCGAGGGCGGCCAGGATGAGCAGCAGCCGTCGACGCTGACGGCGATGGGCAGCGGCCTCCTGTTCTCGTTTCCGCTGCTGGTCGTACTGCGTTCGTGCTTGCTCCAGCCGATTCTCAAAGTCGGTCAGTTCATCGCGAACGTGGGTGTCGTATGCGCGATCCAGTGCAGCTTCGAACGAGGACAAGTCAGACTCGGCTGTCCGGTTATACGCCCGAGTGAGACGGTCGTCCATCGTCTCCAGTGTCGTTTCGACTGTATCAGTGTAGGCAGTGTTGAGACGATCCTCGAGCGTTTCCAGTTCCGTCTCCAGCGTTGCCTTCTCCGGGACGATTTCGCCAACCTCGGTCGGTGTCATCACGCGTCGATCGGCCACTTCATCGGCCAGTGTTCGATCGTTCTCGTGGCCGACGCCAACCACGACTGGCGTGTCGGTTTTGTGGATAACACGACAGAGTGGTGTCTCATTGAACACGCGGAGATGTTTGTCGGACCCACCACCGCGAGTGAGAACGATAACGTCGACCAGCGGGTCGTCATCGACTTTACTGATCGCACCCATAATCGACATCATCGCATCGTCGCCCTGGACACTCGTGTTCTGAACGATGATATCCACGTCAGGATAGCGTTCGTGAATGCTGGTGATCGCATCCTTCCGGGCATCGCTTGTCGCACTGGTGGCGATCCCGATCCGTTCAGGGAAGTCTGGCAGAGCCTGTTTGTGGTCCGGATCCAACAACCCATCCGAGTCCAGCAATTGCCGGTTTTGCTCGTAGATCCGCTGATATGTACCCTCGCCGACCTCCACGATGTCTTCGACGATGACGGAGACGTTGCCCCCGTCTTCGTAGTACGACAGCGAGCCGTTGACAGCCACCTGCATGCCGTCCTCGATTGTGGTGTCGATGGTCGACCGTTTGTATCCGAAGAGCACGCAATGAATCGTCGAGCCTTCGTGGATCAGGTCGAAGTGGACGTGATCGTTCGAGGAAGTCCCGTAGTCGGAGACATCACCGACGACGTAATCGAAGGCGAACTGGTCTGCACTCTCGACGACTGCGCCGATATCTTCATTCAGCGTATCGACGTAGGTAATTCGCTCAGTCTAGAGTGCTTCCTGGAGAGTCTCCAGCGACGTATGCGTCGGCTCCGGCTCCGAACCCATTCGACTACTCTGTAACGCAGTTGTGTACTTAAGCCATGCCATGGTGGGCGGTCGAATCGCTCGTAACCGAAGCGCCCACACAGGGTCACAGCGATGTTCGTGTTACTATTCGATTTCCCGAGACAAGCAATACGACCATTGGTCTTAGAACCAATACTACTATGATGTTGGTCTGTGTACCAATAGCTGAGGATGGGCTCGTTGACTGACGACGACCTTGATGGCGTGAGTGAGGGCCAGAAGTATCCTGACGGGACCGTTGTTCGCGTGTTCTGTATGCGGACTGACCGTGATGCATACCCGTCTGGGTGGGCCTACAAGCTCCATTACGGCGCAACAGAGCCAGACACACCCCGCACGCTTGCGGACGGAACGATCCGTCGCTATGACAACTCACACGAGGATACGAAAGGGCACGAACGCCACGTCGCACCTGACCCTGAACCAGACATAATCGAGTTCCCGGGCATGGTCGAACTCTGGGAACAGTTCTGGAGCGAAATTCCAAAATCCAAACCTGAGGTCACATGAGTCCATCACAACGGTGATACACATGACCGATTCAACGCCACCACTGCATCCGATAGAACGCGAACAGCTTCGGGCTGCGTCCACACTTGTCGTGACTGTAAAGTCGTCCGACGAGTTCCACGACGATGTCACCGACGACATTGCGTCACTGGAACAGAGCGATGCAGTGGATGCCGCGCCCGCGCTCTCGTTTACCAGCTACGATGATCTCATGGAGACGTTGACTCCACGTGTCCTCGAGCTCATCGAAGCGATTCGTCGGGAAGAGCCATCCAGCATCAACGAAACCGCTCGGGTCGTCGATAGAGATGTAAAAAACGTTCACGAAGAACTCAGTCGCCTCGCACAACTGGGAATTATCTGGTTCGAGGAAGATGGCCAGAGCAAACGCCCGATCGTCTGGTTCGATGAACTCGTTATCAATCTCCCATTTGATCCCGAAGCGGGTGACACTGCGACCGCAGCCCCGTAGATAGCTCTCCTGAACGGGAACGCGAGGTGTGACAGTATGCTGGAAAATCCAGGTTTTGTTGAAATACTAAAAGAGTGACAGGGAAGACGGGCTGAACGTAGATGGGATGTACAGCACCATTTTCACTCAAAAACGACTCCGGAAGCAGTATCCCAAAGTAGTGCCGTGCCGGTATCGTCACACATGCCCTCCAACGATGGACAGCTGCGGTGGACGAATCCAGAGTACGTGGCCACTGTCGTCGGTGTCCTCGCTACTGGTGGTCTCGTATTTTACAGCGCACTCACCCAGTCCGGCCCGACTGTCGATGAAATCATCTTCGTCATTTTGAGCATCTCTATTCCCGTGACTATTGCTTACGAAATTGCTCGCCGCTGGCAGTAAAATACTCGTACGCTGTATCCAGCGCGACCGTGACAAACTATCAATGTCGAGAGTGTCCACAGAGCCAAAACTCCGCAGATAGGGGACTGAGGCACTATAGTCCCAACATCGACCGAACCCGTCCTATCAGTCCACCCTGGTGGTCGAAGATTTGAGCCATCTCCTTGTCGGTTAATTCGAAATCGAAGATCGAGAGGTTGGCCTCCAGATGGGCTTGGCTGGATGCCTTCGGTATCGCAGCGACCTGTTGTTGCTGGATGAGCCAGCGGAGCGTTATCTGTGCTGGTGACTTACCGTATCGATCACCAATCGTCGCCAAGGTGTCGTCGTCATTGACGCGACCTTTCGCCAGCGGACTGTAGGCGGTTAGCATGATATCGTGGTCGATGCAGTACTCAAGCACGTCGGACTGGTCAGTGTAGGGATTGTACTCGACCTGATTCGTACAGATAGGTGTCTCTGAAGCTTCGCGTGCATTCGCAAGCTGCTCCACCGAGAAGTTGCTCACGCCGATGTGTCGAACCACACCATCGCTCTGGAGTTCGTTCATCGCCCTGATCGTTTCCTCGATCGGGACGGAGCGACTCGGCCAGTGAATCAAGAGGAGATCGATCGTCTCGAGACCCAGCTTCTCGCGACTCTCTCTGGCGACCCGTTTGGTCTCCCCGTGGCCGAGGTTCGTTCGCCAGACCTTGGTCGTGATGAACAGTTCGTCTCTACTGACAGCCGTGTCTGTGAGTGCTTGGCCGATCGCAGTCTGGTTCTCGTAGTACTCGGCCGTGTCGATATGGCGATAGCCCATCTCCAGTGCCTGGGAAACCGTCTCGGTACAGGTCTGGCCACGTAGACGATAGGTTCCGAGCCCGAGTGCTGGGACTTCTGCACGTGCTGTGGTGACGTATTCCATGGCGGGGAATAGGCCGTCTGGGAAATAGCTCCTGCGCCGACGGTCGTGACAGATCTGTATCTCCCACTGGGGCACACACCCCAACTTGCTTTCGGCTGATTCCCGTATCCGATAATAGATGCGTGTTGGTGTGTCGCAGTTCAAGCGACCGTTATGCTACGTGATGGCGCTCCTGTACGTCGTTGCGGGGAGCTTGCATTTCGTCGAACCGGCATGTTCGTCCAAATCGGACCACCAGTCTTGCCGGCCCCGCTTGCGCGGGTGATACTAGTTCGTCTTTCGACAAACTGTGCCTGCTGTTTATGTAGGTGTAGCACCATAGTACTACCATGAAATACGCGAGTGTTAGCGTCAAGTTCCCGGTCGAGCTTGACACCGAGATCGAGCGGTTTCTCGATGAAACGGGAATCTACACGAACAAGAGTGAGTTCATCAAGGAAGCCTGCCGCACCCATCTCCGCGAGCTTAATGACGATACGGCAATTGCCGCGCTCCGACTGGAGCAGCTACTAGCCCAAGCTGAACAGAGCCGCGAGTCTGATAGTGAGATCGACGCCGAGCTTGCAGCACTCGGCGAGAAAGTCGATTCAGACGACCTCGAACAAGCCGTCGAAGCGGCTCGTGAGGAGACATCCGAGCAGGTGTACGGATCGGACGTGTGAAGATCCTCGATACGAATCTGTGGGTCTTCGGGACGTTGCGAACCAACGAACAGGCAGCTGAGTTGCTTGCTGCAATCGACCGTGGTGAGACGACCTCTGCTATCAATGCGTACATGGTCCAAGAAGCGCTGTCCGCATTCGACCGCACTCAGAGCCTCTCACCGGCCGAGCGTGATGCTGTCAAAACGAGGTTTCTGACACGGCTCACGCGAATGACGGGGCTCATCGAGGCGCCGTCGAGTCGCGATGTGAGCGACGAACTCTTGGGAGAGAAGCGATCAGCGCCGGCGGTGCAGACGCTCGCTCGTGTCTGTGGAATCCAACCCAAGGACGTTCCGATCCTCGTGCTGGCGTTTGCACACCGTGACCGCGAGCCGACTATCCTCACAAACGACAAATCGTTCGCTGAATTCCAACCAGCTGCACACTCGCTCCCAGAGATATCCATCGAACACATCCCGTGACTGTGTCTCCCTTGTTCTGTCGGGGCTTGCAGGGGGGTCGCCGACGAAGATGTGGGTAAGTCACATTACTCCTGTTTGAAAGCCCTCGACCGTTCGCATCCCACAACCCTGGCTGCGCTCCTCGTTCTTGCGGTGCTTGCGGAATTGGGGAATGGCCGAGACAGCCTCGCCCTTTCTGAGTCCGCCAAGATATCGGCTGTGTCACGAAGTATCGGGCCCGGTTGAACGGTGTTTCTCTACGGCACGCCCCGCTCGCCCAGGCCGCCCTCCGCGTGCTCACGGGTCACTGTCGTTCCCCGTTCGCAGCGAGTCGCTCCCTGCTCGCGGGTCGTACCTCCCCGCTCGCAACGGTCGCGTCTCGCAACGCTCGCGACTGACCATTCCGGGCATGCGGACGCTCTCCGCACCGCGAGCGTCCGGTCCGGGCTAAAATGCATGTGCCCTCGACGCCAGCGGGTTAGCTTGTCGGTTGCGCCCCTCGCGGGCTTTCGCGTTCCAGTGTTTGGTGCCGACTGCGCCCTCGCGCCACCTAACGGCGCGAGTGCTCGTCGACAGTCACACTGGACGCGGTCCCGCAGTCCGGGCCGGACACGAGCAAGCTAATCCCGCTGGCCGCTCGCTCCGGGCGGCGTGTCGGCGCGCGGGGCTGGTTTTTCTCCTCGCGAAAGCGCTCTCGCTCGCGCCCACAGGGGCGCTCGCGAAGGCGCGAGCGAGAGCGCAGTCGGGACTGTCGGGCAGTTGTCGTCGTGAAAACCGCGATGTTGCAGCATCGCGGTGTCGGCGCGTGAGCGCCTTCAGGAATCGGACTGATTCCAATGTCAGGTAAGAAGGTCATTCGTGATAAGCGTACGGTCGCACAGAAGCGAAAAGAAGAGAAGCGCGGTTGGGTCGTCGACGAGACACCCGAACTGCGGCGGTCGGTCAAACAGGAGATTCAGGGGAAGGTCGATACGAACCACCCGGACAGTTGCCGGGCGAGCATGACCCTGGAACAGGAAGAGGAAGCGATGGCGCGGGATATCGAGATTGCACGGACTCGAGCCCGGGTCGGCGAGCACATTGAAACGCGGGAAGCCGGGTCGCGACGTGCAGTGCAGAAGACGAGACAGCAGGCACGAGCACGGTTCGACGAACGGGCCGCGGGCGTGGACGGGTGGCGAGATCCAGAGAGAGATGATCCCCGAGAGATGCTCTCGCAGTCGGACCTCGCAACGGTCAACAGGCAAGCAGCGCGGTTGGAAGAGAAACTCGATGGCTGGACGCGAGCGGCGATCAGTCGGCGGCTGGCCGAGCGGGTTGCAGACGGCCGTGGAATGACGGATGCAGTCGTCGATGTCTACGACGAGCTGGATCAGGCGGCCGGGACGGTCATCCCCATTGAGAAGGTTGGAGAGGTCAATCGCGGGGAGGTGAGTATCGAAGGAACGGTGGTTCAGCTGTGGGAACCACGGAGTAGTGCTATCCAGAGTGTCGGGTTGATCGAAGACGAGAGCGGCCGGACGAAATTCACAAGCTGGGCGAGAAGCGAAGCGCCACTCGTCGAAGAAGGGGACCACATCGTGTTGCGGAACGTGGCCAAGAACTGGTACGAAGGGCGCTGTTCGGTCGCTGTGACTTCTTGGAGCCGGATCGAGTTCCCCGAACGCGGTCGGTGGTGGGAATAGCGAGCTGACACGCAGCTCTTTTTTATTGTCTGCCGGACCGGCCCAGACCCCGCCGCCCCACCCTCCGCTCCGTGCTCGCTTCGCTGCGCGCGCAGCCACGACCTTGGGTGTGAGTTTTTCCGCCGTGATGGGTGCCGGCGGAACTGGGACAGGCACGCTTCCTGACCAGTCGTCGGCGTTTTGAGGTGTACAAAATGCACATGGTGATCTACGCACTGGTAGAAGCATCGACAGAAGACGAAGCATTGGCTGCAGGGAAAGCAGTGTTCAATCGGCTCGTTGGCGCTGATCCCCATTCCACAGCAGTCTTTGATTATTTCGTCACTTTCGACGAAAACGATACGACGGTCGCCGGGAAGGCTCGCTGGGGAGACCTGCCGACGGCAGCACCCGTCAACTCGGAGGACGGCGGCGAACTGCTCGATCAGGCCTGGAACGCCGCGAAGGAAGAGTTCCAGCGGAATCTCGATCGCGTGAAGGAGGTCCTCGACGAACTCAGCGACGAGGCGATCATGCACGACGAGGACCTCGCCCGGCACGCGTTCCGCCAAGTTGGCGCGTACGAAGGGCCGTCCATCCCGATGTATGACCAACACGCCCAAGGGATTCGACATTGGGGCCAGCTCGATCGAATTCTCCAAGAGGACGGGGATAGCCAGACGCTCTGGATCGTGCCCGCAGACGTCCACTACTAAGAGGATGCCCCGAATCACAAACTGACCTCGTGAGAGTCGCACGCCGACACTCGCGTACCGGAACACTGAGACTGGAGCCCGAGCCGTGCTGCATCGAGCGCCGGACACCTACCGGTACAAATGGCGCGGCGCAATTCTCGTCGACGGTTATCCGGTCTGGTCGCGAGGCTTCGAAACGAAGACGGCGACCACATTCCGGGACGTCCTCCGCGACAAGCCGAGTCCCGAGCTCACCTGTCCCAGTTGTCTGACCAACGGTGTCGTTATCGGGGAGAAGGCTGCCGATGGCGCGACGGTACAGCGATGGTTCGACTGTCCGGACTGTGGCTACGACGGACGTTCGAAAGTCGTCTACAACGCCGAACGGTGAGGACGAGAACGTCCCTGCGGTGGGTTTATTGTGGGCCACAATGGGTGGCCCGTCCCAAGCGGGCCAGGTTCAGCAATGAGTCTGGAAGTACTCGATCGTCATAGTGAAGCACTGTTCGAATTCCTCTGGTGTCCAGTCTGTGGCCACGAGGTCTTCAGCCACATCTCGTTCGAGGGGGTGTTCTGCAAGAACTGTAACACCCAAGTCGTACTCCGAGAGTCCCAAGAGACACGGGGCTACGAAGAGGCCATCCTCGCGTGCTTCTACACCGACACGACCTGGAATCTTCATGTCGACGAGAAGCTCCGTCGTGATCTACCCGATGGATCGGCACGGGCCAAGATCTTCGGGACGCGAGATGGCTACGAGGTTGACTGGTGGGGTCCGAAGCCAAGTGAAGAGTGGGAGCCGGTCGAACGTGGTGAATTCGACGACGTCGAAGAGCCAGACAGTGTGTCGCACCTGGCGTAGCAGAGTTCAGTCGCTTAATGACTGGGGG